>Ga0247832_1000064_pt1 | contig 181066 bp, 127 predicted proteins | sample LaCruzMarch2015__10_FD_192407 | JGI IMG/M metagenome (GOLD analysis project Ga0247832, IMG submission 192407) | Freshwater microbial communities from meromictic Lake La Cruz, Castile-La Mancha, Spain - LaCruzMarch2015_4m | ecosystem: Environmental > Aquatic > Freshwater > Lake | place: Spain...
CGGGTGCCTTCACCGCCGAGGTAGGCGCTGACAATGCGGTTGCGTAAATCAAGGGACAGGGCTGCCATGCAACCACGCCTAACATACTTTGCTCAAATGGCTACACAAATATTTAAAATGCTCTAAAGGCTATACACCAACAGCCAACATCACGCCAAAATGTCCCGCATCACATGCCCATGCACATCCGTGAGCCGCACGTTGCGCCCACTGAACAGATAAGTGAGCTGTTCGTGATCCACGCCCATCAGATGCAGCACCGTGGCCCAGAGATCATATACCGTCTGAACCTTGTCCACGGCCTTGTAACCGAACTCATCCGTCTCACCCAGGATCGTGCCGCCTTTGATGCCACCACCGGCCATCCAGATACTGAAGCCATAGGGATTGTGATCGCGTCCATCACTGCCCTGGGCAAAAGGCGTGCGACCGAATTCACCTGCCCAAACCACGAGCGTGCTGTCGAGAAGGCCACGCGATTTCAGATCCTTGATCAAAGCGGCAATCGGTTGGTCCACCTGATGCGCCATCTTGCCATGACCGCTTTTCAAAGCCCCATGCTGGTCCCAGGGATTAGCCGCTTGTCCGCCACCGATGTTTTGAGCCAGACAGCTCAACTCTACAAAACGAACACCACGTTCCACCAGCCTCCGAGCTAACAAACATTGCCGGGCATAAGCCGTCATGGAGGATTCTGGGCCATCCATGCCATACAGTTTTTTCGTCGCCTCGGTCTCTCCTCGGATATCGCAAAGCTCCGGCACAGCGGCCTGCATTCGCCAAGCCATCTCATAGTTTTGGATGGCCGCCTCCACCTGGCTGTTGGCCCCGAGTTCACCAAGAAAGCTTTGATCCATCGCGCCGATGAAATCGAGACGTTTGCGTTGGAGCATCGCCGCTTCGCGGGGCTGGATGTTCCGCACGGGCTCGCTGCTGTCCGCCTTGATGATGGAAGCCTGATGCTGGGCCGGAAGGAAGCCGTTGCCAAACAGGCCCACTCCACCGTGCGGTGCCGTGGCACTGCCGCTTTGCAGCACTACGTAACCAGGCAGATCCTGTGACTCCGTGCCCAGTCCATAGCTGGTCCAGGCACCGGCACTGGGATAGCCCACAAAGGGAAAACCCGTGTGCATGAAAAAGTTTCCCTGCGCATGTTCGCTGAACTTCGCGGTCATGCTGCGCACCACCGTCAGATCATCCGCCACGCTGCCCATGTGCGGGAAGAGATCACTCACCGGCAGGCCGCTCTGACCGTAATTTTTGAACTCCCAATGAGAAGGCTGGATGACCCCGTCATTGTTAAACTGAGTACGGGCCGTGGTAAACGGAGGCGGCTTGCCTGCATACTTGGCCAGATGCGGTTTCGGATCAAACGAGTCCACATGCGACACCCCGCCGCTCATGTAGAAAAAGATGACGCTGCGGGCCTTGGGTGTGAATTTCTTCGCCCGATGCGTGATCGCTTCGGCACTGGCCTGATCCTGCATGAGGCCAGCCAACGCGGCGAGGCCAAAGCCTGTCGAGGCCCGGGAAAGAAGATTGCGGCGTGAGAGATCGAAGTTCATCGCAGGTAGAGGAATTCTTTGAGGTTGATGATCGAAAGAGCGAGGCTTTCCCAGCCGCTGACTTCAGGTGAAGAGTGATCGGTGCTTTCAGCCATCGCGGTCAGTTTTCCCATGAGTTGATTCAGCTCCGTCTCAGCCTGCTCCACTTCCTTCCGCTGAGCCTCGCTGAGGGCATTGATGACATCCCTTTCCGAGACGCTGGTGGACTCCAGGTGGCGTGACAGGGCGATCTCCTTTTCCGTCAAGGCCCGGTCATAAAGCCGTGCGCGGAGGATACGGCCCCGCAGCATCTTGTTGCCGCCGATCGAACCGTGACGGCAGCCCAGCAACACCTCGGATTCCTGCGCATCAAAAACAGCCGCTTCCTGGGTCGTGTAGGAAACGCCATAAGGCTGCCCATCCCGATAACCTGTGACCTTGTTGCCCTCATAGGTGATGGCCACATGAACCGGATGCTTGTCCGCCTCTGTATCCGCAGGACCACCAAACTCCTGGGTGCGACGATGATTGTTGCTGCCGGACAGCCATTCCTGCGGTGCCCTCTCGGCATAAACAATGGCGTCAAACTCACCTCCGCGCTTGTCCTGGACCGTCATGACACCGCCGCCCTTTTGATCCAGCGTATCCAAGACCACCCAGGCCTCCAGGGTCTTCGATGTCAAACTTTTGGTTAGAGGAAGGCTGCGAGCAAGAGCCGTGCGACCATCCAGGATCAAGGCTCCGTCTTCGACCCGTGCCGCACCCTCTAGTTTCAGTGGCAACCGTTGCCGGGTGTCCTCACCGCCCCTTTCAAAAGTCCATTCGGCAAAGGGCTCCGGGGCATCCGCCGCGCTGGCACCGGGGCTGCCTTGGGCCAGCTTGGCCCTCACCGGATTTAGAATCTTTTGGATCTGGGATTGAAGTTCGCTCTGGCGCTTTTTCATGGCTGCCAGTTCATCTTGCTGCTGTTGCGCGAAAGCTGCCGATTGTTTGACAAACTCCAGGCTCGCCGACATCTCCCTGTCTGTGGCCTGCCGTCCCATGGCCTGCATAAACATGCGGTTCACCCGGCCCTGTTCATCTGGCGTCGCGATCACATTCTGAGCCCAGTTGCTGCTCCACTTGATAATCATCGGATCGTTCAGCAACGCCAGTGATTGAGCAGGCACATTGGTGACATCGCGACGACCACGGGTACTGGACGGGACAGGCATGTCAAAGGCCGACAGGAAGGGATCAAGCTGGTTGCGGATGACCTTCAAGTAGATGCTGCGACGAGGCTCCTCATCATACACAGGCTCTCCATACAGGGTTGGCTGGAGTTTGCCCGAAAGAGCCAGGATGCTGTCACGGATCGCCTCCGCCTCGAGACGACGCACGGTCCAGTGGCTGAGCAATTTGTTCTCGGGATCTTTTTGTTGGGAGCCTGCGGGACTCTGGTCACTGCGTTGAAAAGCCTGAGTCAGCAGCAGCGCACGGATCATGGACTTCAGGCTGCCGCCGCCTGCTTGAAAATGAGCCGCCAGTGCATCCAGCAATTCAGGATGAGAAGGCAGGTCACCCAGACGACCAAAGTTGTCCGTCGTGCCCACGATCCCCCGTCCAAAAACATGATGCCAGACACGGTTCACGATCACACGAGAGGTCAGCGGATTGGCCTTGTCGGTCATGCTTTGGGCCAGTTCCAGACGTCCGCTGCCCTGTGTCTTGAAGGGTGTCGGATTGATGCCGTCCAGGAAACGCCGCTGCACTATTTCCTCAGGCTGCTTGTGGTCTCCGCGAACAAAAAGTGCGGCATCGTAACTGTCCGCCTCCAACACACCCGGCGCACGGGTCGGTTGAGGCAGCCTGGCCTCCACCTCCCGATAACGGGCCAGCAATGGGGCTGCTGAGGGGATGGCTTTGATATCATTGGGCAGCTTGCCCTGACGAAGCAACAAACCAAGGAGTTCTGCCTGGGCATCGGTCATCGTTCCTGCTTTCCAGGCTGCTATGGCTTCACGGGGATCACCACCGATGACCACACTCGGTGGAGATTCATCACCTGCAGTAACGAAGGCCTCAGTGATGCCAAACCAAGAACGGGCATCCTCTTTCGCTTCCGCAGGCATGTCAGCCACAGTGCTGATCTGGATGAACAGATCGTCACCCTTCCAATAATTCAGGTCCAGTTTGTGCCATCCCAGCACCTCATCTTTTTCATCTTTGTGCTCCTTGGCTCGATGCACCGTGCCTGTGCGCGGATAGTTCTGCACCACATACTTGGCCTTCACTCCCCCGGCCCCAGAGGTTCGCATCCACAAGGTGCCGCCTTCGTTTTTAAACCGCCGCGACATGGCAACTCCGCGATCTTTGGTGGAAATGAGGTCACTGAAAATGCCCCCAGGGTGAATGCGAGCGATGATGCCTTCGCCTTCGGTTTGAATGCTGAATTCCCCCGCCTTTGTCGCCCCCTGCTTGACTCCCTGACCATCCGTAAACAAGGCATCTTTTTCCAAGTCCCAAGCCAGCGTCGCCTTCGGTTTCGGAGCCTGCACCGGTATCGGTTTCGCAGGCATCTTCTCGACAGCCTTTGCCCACACCTCGCTCACAGCCGCCTTGATCTCCTGCTTCAATTTCAGCAGTTCTGCACGTTCGGCTTTGCCAACGTCCGGCCCGTTTACATCCACCACGGCGGGTTTCGTGCTGGTAAAGATGCCGTAGAGCGAATAGTAGTCGGCCTGGCTGATCGCGTCAAACTTGTGGTTATGGCAACGCGCGCAGGAAACCGTCAGGGCCTGGAAGGTCTTTGTCACGGTATCGATCTGGTTGTCCGTGAAAGTCACCAGTTCATCCAGCGAATCCGTCGGTGAAAATCCATGCAGCACCATACGGAGCTGGCCGATTCCCAGAGCGCTTTCATTGATCCCATTCTTGATGCGCGGGTTGGGTAAAAGATCACCGGCAATGGCTTCGCGCAGCATTTGCGGATAAGGCACATCGTCATTGAAGGCGCGGATCACATAGTCACGATAACGCCAGGCATAGGGAATGCGCGGGTCGCCTTCGCTGCCATAACTCTCGGCATAGCGCACCCAGTCCAGCCAATGCCTTGCCCAGCGTTCTCCGTAATGCGGGCTGGTCAGCAGGCGGTCAACGAGCTGCTCATAAGCAACGGGTGTCTTTTTAAAATCCGCAACAAAAGCCTTCACTTCTTCCGGTGTGGGAGGCAGCCCGGTGAGAATGTAACTGGCACGGCGGATCAACGCGGCCGGATCAGCCGAGGCCGCAGGTTCGATCCCATGCTCTTTCAGACTGGCGAGCAGATGCCGGTCAATCTCAGATGCGACTTCCTTCGCAGTCGCTTGGGCAGGCAAGTTCCCTGGCTTCACCGGCTGAAAGCACCACCACTGCTTTCGCCTTTCCAAGACCGCACTCCAGTCGGTTTCCTTGGCCAGTTGCTCTGCCGTCGGGGCGTTGTCACGCGGATCAAAAGCCCCGTCTGCAATCCACTTTTCAAAATCTGCGATGACCGAATCATCCAGCTTCGCCCCGTTCTTCGGCATCTTTAGGTCGTCATGCGTGTGCTTGATGGATTCCAGCAGCAATGAAGTCGCCGTATTCCCCGGCACAATCGCTGCGCCGCTGTCGCCCCCGGCCTGCCAGCCTCCACGAGAATCCAGCAGCAGCCCGCCCTTTTGTTTTCCGGCCTCGCTGTGGCATTCATAGCATTCCTGCGCCAGCACAGGCCGGATACGAGACTCAAAGAACTCGATCTGCTGAGCAGTCGGTGCAGCCAGAGCTGAACGAGTGAGCAGAGCGAGAAAGATGAGGAGCCTTCGGTTCATGCCAAAAGCCTCCGGGTGATGTTTTCAGCGGCCTCGAAACAGACACGTCCCACCTTTTCAAATTGGTCACGTTTCAGGCGAAAAGCAGGAGCCATCACGGTCACAGCTGCTACAGGATAATGATATTCATCCATGATCGCCGCCCCCACACACTGGATGCCTTCCAAGCCCTCCGACATGTCGATGGAATAACCACGTTTGCGAATTTTGACCAGATCAGCCTCCAAAGCCTCCCGCGTGGCCAGGGTCGTCGGGGTGAACTGCTTCAGCGTCACCTTGGCAAAGAAGTCTTCCAACTCCGGCGGCGGTAAATGAGCCAGGACCGCCTTGCCCGGCGCACAGGAATACATTGGCACCTGAAGCCCTACGGTGCCGCTCACTTTGATCGGCTGGGTGGAGATGCATTGCTCCAGCAAGGTCATCTTGTGGTTCACACTCGCAAGCAATTGCACAGTTTCTCCCGTTTCATCGCGCAGCCATCTCAACGACTCCAAGGCACAAACCACCAGGCTTTTTTCACGCACCTGCGGTCGCGAAAGATCGAAGAGTTTGTTCGTCAAAACGAAGCGTTTGTCATCTTCACGCCTTTGCAGATAGCCCCGGGCCTGCAATGTCCCGGTGATCCGGAAAACCGAGTTTACCGGCAGTTCCAGATCCCTTGCGATCTCAGTGAGGCTAAGCCCCATTCGATGCCGCCCCAGAAGCTCCAAAATGGCCAGCGTCCGTTCCGTGCCTGGAGCGGAGGAGTTGTCATCTAGCAGAATCGCCGTGGTGTCTTCGGAAAGTCGTTTCATTTCTAAATTCAGAAACGATTCCAGATTTGGAAATATTTCAAACTGCTTTTGCACCACGACTGAGCCATTAATCCCCTCCCCCACCACACCCGCCGCAACCGCTGCTGCCACAGCCTGAGCCGGAATCGCTGCTAGTGCTGCATCCGCCGCTGCTGCCGGAATCCGTGCCCACCGGCCGATATAAAGACGAATACAAGGCCTCGTAGCCCGGGAGTTGCAGCATGGTAAAACCACCCAAAGCCACCATCAGCGCCACCTGCGCAGGATCACCGGCCAGATGTTCCCGGTTTGTCTTGTTCAGATTCACAGGCGGATTCTTTTTGAGGTCATCCCACATCTGATCCCCGACGGATGTCCGCCGCGAAACGTGGCTGACACGCCAGAGCAGGAGGATGCTGGAAAAGATGAGAAAGATCACCAGCAAACCAACCGGGCGATCCCGCTCAATCCCGACAAAGACCTTTGCCACACCAATCAACATGACCATCAGTAGCGGCAGCGCTGCGATCCAGCGCAAGCGTTTCAATCTGGCCCGGTTTTCCCAAAGCCCCTCTCTCGTCAACCGTTCCTGCATTTCATGGAACAAGGTGAGCAAGGATTTCCGCAAAGAATGCGGCGGCGTGGCCTGACTGGCAGGAATGGCATTCAGCACCAGAGATTCGACAGGATGCAAATTCTGTCTCGGCATAGAAGCATCGTCAGCTCTGATAAGGCCACTACCTTTTTTCGTGTCCACCTTCACCAGATTCATTCCATAAAGAGCCGCCAGGACCGCATCCGCCACCCGGTCAGCCCCGCCGCCCAAAAAGGCGATGTCATAACGATCCATCAAAGGTTGCCTGATTCTTCCAGAACTACCGCGCAGAATACGCAGCCCAACAAACGATGCAATCAAGGCCAGCCCGAAACTGAACAGATAAAACTGAAGGAACTCACCTCCCCGCAGGTCAAGCACCTGCATCACCGGCTGGCATCCCGCCAGAAAAACCACGGCAAGCATCAGCAAAGCTACCGCTCGGGAAACAGCCGGCCCAGGCATCTTCAGCCAGGCAGGCTTCGGCAGCATCCAATGCTTTGACACATCCACCCAACGGCTGCGCATCGGTTGAAACCGAATCTCCACGGGCGGCCAAATGTCCGCAGGTGCGGGATGACTAAACAGCTTCTCATAGCTGTCCAGAGTCTGCTGATACTGCCGCTGAAACTTGGCTGCTTCATCCACACCGCCTGCCGTTGGTTCATGATGAAAAGGCCGGCCAAGAACATCCCGGCAAAGCTTTTCCCAATAAGACCGGGTGTAAACCAGATGCAGATGCCAGGCCTGATCGACCGCCTCGGAGGGCGTCACCGGATGACCTGCATGCACAGCCATCAGCAGGAATCGTTTGTATTCTGAAATCACACGCGCTGTGAATCCAGGCGTCCATCCATTTTCCCTGGCCAGCCGCGCGGCATAACCGAACGCAGCCAGGTTGTCATTCAACTGGAACCCTTCCAGTTTCTCCCATAGGGCCTGAACCTCAGGCTTTTGATGTATCGGGGTCATAAATTTGATCACCGTCAGGATGCCAGCCCAATAGGCACGTTGCACGGAGAATATTCTTCCAATTTTGGAAACTGCCCGGCATTGTCGAAATCACCCACTCTCCCGCTCCACATACTTTTTATTTCCAAATCCAGAATTCTTTCCATATCTGGAATCAACCTATTCATGAAATCCGTCATCGCCATCCATCCAGGCCAGATCGAAATCCTCGACACCCCAATGCCGAAACCCGGCCCCTATCAGGCCCTGGTCAAAACGGAATGCGCCTGCATCTGTAACCGCACCGACAGCGAGCTGCTGCATGGCAACTTCCCAGACATGGAGGACAAGTTTCCTTTCGCCCTCGGCCATGAAAGCGTCGGCATCGTGATGGCCGTGGGAGACAAGGTGAAAAACTTTGCGGTGGGCGACCGGGCAGTCGGCGGACTGTCCTTTGATCTGCAAATGGAAGGCGTGGATTCCGGCTGGGGCGGCTTTGGAGAATACACTCTGGCGAATGATCACGAAGCCATGGTGACCGATGGTGTGGCGGATGAGGCCCATGGCTGGTTTGAGTGTTATGAGATTCAGACCAAGGTGGATGCCGACATCCCGGCTCATGAGGCCGTGCTGCTATGCACTTGGCGGGAAGTACTGGGTGCCTTCCGTGACTTCCATCTTCAACCGGGCGACGATGTCCTGATCTACGGGGCCGGCCCGGTGGGGCTAAGCTTTGTCAAACTGGGCCGCCTGTTTGGACTCGGCTGGATCGGCAGCGTGGATCGTCATGCTGACAAGCAGGCGAAGGCTCTGGCATTCGGAGCCGACGCGGTGTTTACCCCAGGGGACAAGATCGAGCGGAGCAAGAAACTGGATGCCGTGATTGATGCCGTGGGCCACCCGGACATCCTTCAGCAGAGCCTGCCCCTGTTGCGGCGTGGGGGCTCCCATTGCATCTATGGCGTGCTCAGCCATCCCGTGCTGCACATTGATAAATCGAAGGCGGATTTTAATTTCAACCTCTTCGTTCATCAGTGGCCGACCCGCCGTTATGAAAAGGAATCCCAGCCGCAGCTTTGCCAGTGGATTCGCGAGGGCAAACTGACCTCGGCGGATTTCATCACCCACCGTTTTCCTTTGGATCAAATCGTGGACGCCTTTGATGAAGTCGCGCGACGCAAGGTCATCAAGGCCCTGATTGAGTATCCGGCGTGATGCCTCAGATCACCAGGCTGGAGCGAAGACGTTCGGTCTGCACAATGGCACGGAAACGCGCTTCATCACTTTCGCGGGTATCGCTGACCAGACAGTAGCGGTAGTCCCGCCAGTGCTGCAATTCCGCCTCCGCATTCCTCATGCGCAGTTCAAAGACTTCTTCGCTCTCCGTATTGCGACCGAGCAACCGTTGACGCAGTTCCTCCAGGCTAGGCGGCATGACAAAGATATCCGTTAGGCATCGCGTGACCAACTCATCCTCGCAGCCGCGCACTTGGGCAGCACCTTGCACGTCAATGTCCATGAAGACATCCACCCCTCGGCGCAGGTAGTCATACACGTAGCTCTTCAGCGTGCCATACCAGCGATTGTGGACACGAGCGTATTCAAAGAACTCACCCCGATCCACACGTGCCAGAAAATCAGCCTCTTCGAGAAAGAAATAGTCCTTGCCGTTCTCTTCCCCCGGACGCGGGGCCCGCGTGGTGCAGGAGACGGAAAAAACAGCCCGCTCACCATCGCAAACCTTGCGGCAGAGCGTCGTTTTACCCGTGCCCGAAGGACCGGAAACGACAGCCAGAATGCCAAGACGAGGTGAGGACAAATTCATGTCTTTGCGTTTAGCGATGCCTGCCTGAGGCTGCAACTGAAAGCATTATTCTTCAGCGTCGCCATTGGCACCCTCTTCACCGGCGTCATCCTTCTGAATGCGCTTGAAATGCAATTGCAGAACGCGGCGCAGATCAGCCTTGGTGGTGATGACTTCGTAGTCCTCAATGATCACTTTTTCCCCCACTTTCGGCAGGTGCCCGAGCAGGTGAGTCACGTATCCGCCAATGGTCGTCACCTCTTCACTTTCGATCTCCAGGCCCGCCTGATCGGTCAGTTCATAAAGATTCAGGGTTCCTTCCACGATGAATTCATCCTCATTCACCCTGCGAAACTCGCTGTTTTCCTGGTCAAATTCATCCTGGATGTCCCCCACGATTTCTTCCATCACGTTGTCCAGTGTGACCACCCCGACGGTGCCACCATACTCATCCACGGCCAGGGCGATGTGCACATGCTTATCCAGGAAAAACCGCAGCAATTTATCAATGGGCATCATCTCCGGCACCATCGGGATATCGCGTTTGATCTTGCGCAGATCGGCAGTTGGCTTGCCAATCAGCGCCAGGAGGTCCTTGATGTGAATGAGGCCGATGCTGTGATCCAGATGCCCTTCAACCAGCGGATAGCGCGTGTGTTTACTATCCACGGCCACTTTCAAATTGGCTTCAAAGGAATCATCCGCATCCAGCGAAATCACCTGATTGCGAGGCGTCATCACATCCCGCACGCAGCGGTCATTGAGGGCCAGGGCATTGAGGAGAATGTCCTTTTCCGTCTCGGTCACTTCTTTTGACTTTTGACTCTCTGCCACAATGTGACGCAGTTCTTCTTCCGAATGCGCCAGTTCACTTTCTGAGGCAGGTTCAAGACGGAACAAAACCTTCAGCAACCAATTGGCAGCGCCATTGAGAATCCAAATGGCCGGCTTGAAAAGAACGTAGAAAAAATGCAACGGCGCGCTAATCACCAAGACCGTCGCCAGTGATTTGCGAATAGCTAAAGATTTGGGCGTCAGCTCACCCAGCACCACATGCAGGAAAGTCACGACACCGAAGCCGATCCCGATTGAGACTGATGAAATCAGTGTATCACTCGTCACACCCATTTTCCACATCAGCGGCTGTATGACACGCGCCACATAAGGCTCCCCCACCATCCCCAAAGCAATACTGGCCAGAGTGATGCCGAGCTGGGTCGCAGAAAGATAACCATCCAAGTTCTTAAGGGCCTTGCGCGCGACCTTAGCAGAGGCGTTACCTTCTTCCACCAGCGCGTCCAACTGTGTGCTGCGTACCTTTACGATGGCGAACTCAGCCGCCACAAAAAAGGCGTTGAGCAGGACAAAAAACAGCACCAAGGCGGCAGACCAAGCCACCTCACTCGCGGTCAATGTCCACTCATGTTGCACCTCATGCGAGCCGCCCATGGCGAGCAGTGAGAGGATGGAAAAAAGGTCGTTCATGTGTAAGCGCTGACAGAGGACGATACAACAAGATTATAGCCGTTCGTAGTTACCATCACAGCGCTTTTCCAAAATGGTGAAACCAGCTTTTTTTGCATCCGAGATGGACACAGGCTTGGTCACTTTTGGAGTTGAGAATCCGCTGATCAGTTTCTTCACCGGTTTCCGACAAAGCGGGCAGTGAGTCAGCGGGGTGCGTTCCATTGGACGGCGCAGGTCAAAACCGCGCTTGCAGGAGGGACATCCTTCGTCTGGATTTTCAGCGATGTAGGAATACGTGGGCATATATGTACTGATATTTTTCCACGTCTCCCAAGAACAGGTCCAGAGAGACTTTCCCTGAACCAGAAGCCAGACTACCAGCTTGACTTGGTGACCCCAGGAATCAGACCGGCGAGGGCCATTTCACGGAAAGTCAGACGAGACATTTCAAAACGGCGCATGAACGCACGACGACGACCAGAAACGCGGCAGCGATTGGTCAGGCGTGTCGGACTGGAATCACGCGGCAGGAGGGACAAGCCCACGTAATCACCATTCGCCTTCAACTCTGAGCGGAGTTTAGCGTATTTTTTGACGGTCTTTTGTTTGCGCTTCTCGCGCTCGAGCCAAGCTGTTTTTGCCATAGGGGCCGCGAAATTGCCTCAACTGGACAACTTCGCAAGGAGAAATTTCATTTGTCAGGTTAACAGAATCTGCCTATTTAAACCATCATGATCATTGGAATCCTCGTTGCACTTGCTTTTCTTCTCCTTGGTGTGGCAGTATTTACCTTCCTCCAGAAGGCTTAATCCTCTCCATCCGCGCGGGAAATTCCTGCGTATAGAATTGGGAATCTGCGCTCAAGCGTTTTAGGCGTGATGTAGCCTATCAACTGCGCCTGCCCCCAATCTGCAAGACCCCAGTAAGGATGAGGTAAAGCTATCAGCACCGCCGTGCAGGTGGGCATCCGAGGGATATGCGCCCGAGCCATAATGCGCTCAGCAAAGTCATGCAGGCCGGGATTGTGGCCGAACAGCATCACATGCTGCCAAGTTTCATCCAACTGCCTCACGACATCTAAGATACGGGGGGCCTCTGCCAAATAAAGCTGTGAGTCGAGAATTAAGGACTCTACGGGCCTATGCATCACTTCCAGAGCAAGCTTCGCCGTGGTTAGCGCACGCATAGCGGTGCTAGAAACTAAACGGTCAGGGCGGGGTATCAGCGGTGGGGTTTCCGCACCTCCAAAATAAGTGCGATGTAGAAATGACGCCACAGCCGGAGCCGCCTGCAACCCGCGTTCGTTCAAAGGACGATCATGATCCGCCAAGCCGGGCTGAGCCCAACTGGATTTGGCATGACGGACGACGGTAAGATACTTCATTCTTGATCCTGGCATCCCTCACGTCGCATGAGGGGTGCCAAGTGTCAAACCAGAGGCGGTAAAGTGTTTATCACAAATTCGAAACGTTCACGGACTATTCGATAGGCTGTGACTCGAAATCGGTCTCGTTGACCCAGCCGGCATTGACCTTCTCTCCGCGCATGAACTTTTCATAAAAGCCCGCACCGTTGGTGGCGGGGTAGCCATCGAAGATTTTGCCCTGGCCGGACATGCGCGGGTCGCCCTGCGCCTTGAGTTCGGTTTCCATGCGCTGGGCCAGTCTCTTGATCTTCTCGGCGTGGACGGATTCGTCCGCAAGATTGTGGACACAGTCGGCATCCACGCTGAGGTCGTAAAACTCTTCACCGGGCCTCATGCCGAAGTTCAGACGCCAGTATTTGTCACTGCGATCTTTGCGACCCATTTCGAGGATAAGCGATTTCGTCGCACCACCATCGGTATCCAGGTAACCGGTCTCGGGATTGCCAGCCGGCCAGCGTGTGGGCTCGTAATTTTTCAGGTACAGAGCATCACGAGTGACGATGCCACGGATGGGATAGCCCCAGTCGTTTGGACGACCGATATCTGTGCGCTCTTTGCCAACGAGGGTATGATCTCGGGAGCGGATCACCTGACCCGCTTTGTCGCTCTCCCAGATCTCGCTCCAGCTTTCCCCCGTGATGGGCATCATGCCGCTGTCCTTTTCAGTGATGCCCGCGACATCGAGAACGGTAGCGGCAATGTCGGTGAAGTTGACAAAATCCTCAATGACCCGGCCGGGATTCTTCACACCTCCGGGCCAACGGATGGCGAGAGGGATGTGGTTGGAATCATGATAGGCGTAGCCTTTCACACGAGGGAAAGGCATGCCGTGATCGGCAGTGACGATGATGAGGGTGTTGTCGAGCTGGCCGCGCTTCTCCAATTCGGCGATCATGCGGGCGAGGTGGTTGTCGGTATGTTCGACCTCGTAGGCGTAGTCGAGCATGTCATGACGGACGGTTTCGTTATCGGGCCAGTAGCCGGGCACGCGGTCAATGTCGCTGAGCTTCTTGCCGCCCTTCTTCACACCCGATTGGAACTCATAAGCACGATGCGGCTCCAGGCTGCCATACCAAAAACACCACGGGGCATCGCCAGGAGCGACATCAAGGAAGTCCACAAAATTGGCGGCGTAATCGTTGTTCACCATCCCGGTCGTGGCGGGTTTGGCCTTGTGTTTGTTAAAGGGCTTGCCGGTGATCAGACGTGGTTTGCCCTCCCTGTCATTCGCGATGCCTGGACCCCAACCTTTACCGGTGATGCCCATGTGCCAGCCTTTCTCCATCAGCACCTCCGGCCAGCTTTTGAGCTTGGCAGGAAAGAAGGCCATGTGGTTTCCCGCTTCCTCATTCTGCCAGGCATGGCGGCCCGTGAGGACGATGGCGCGAGAGGGAGCACACTTGGCGACGGGGGTGTAGGCGTTTTTGAACAGCAGCCCTTCTTTGGCGATCCGGTCAAAGCCGGGAGTCTTCACCCATGGCGTGCCATAAACCCCGGCGTGAGGCCCCCAGTCATCCGCAATGGCGAACAAGATGTTAGGCCTTCGCTCTGCCGAAAAGACTGCGTGCGAAAGAACGCAAAACGAAAAAAGCAGAAAGAAGGGTTTCATAAGAGTCATCTGAAAATGTTGGGGCATGGATCGAACAACTACTTTTTGCCTTTGCCCTTCTTCGGCCCTTTCTCCTCCTGCACAGGACCGGCCAGCGGTGGATTTTCATAGTAGGCACCGTCATTGATCAGACGAGGATCACCCGTCCGACTGAGCTCGTCCATGAGCCGTTTTTCCAGAGTGGCCTTGATCTCGGCATAGGCGGGATCGTCGGCCATGTTCTTGGTTTCATGAGGGTCTTTGTTCAGGTCGTAGAGCTCATATTTCGGACGCTTGCCATACACCCATTCGTAGTGCGTCTTCCATTCAGGTGTCTTGCGGGCACCGATGAGCCAGGCCTTGGTGGGACCGGCATCGTCGTCGGGATGGGTGGTGCGTGTGGTTTCGATGATCTCAGCCTCCGTTGGCTCGTCATTGCCGTCGAGGCGATAAGGATCACCCAGCGGCCAGCGGTCGGGGCGAAAGTTGATGATGAAGAGATGATCTTTCGTGTGGATGGCACGCTGCGGATAGGGGCTGTAATCCGCACGAGCAATCTCCACGTGGCGCTCACGTCCGGTGAAGACAGCGGTGCGTGTTTCATCCACCAGACCTATTTTGTCGGACTTCAAAACCGGCCACAGACTGCGCCCGGTCATCACCTCAGGAACGGGTAGACCCGCAGCTTCCAAGAAGGTCGGGGCGAGATCGGTCAGATTGACAAAGTCATCCACCACACGACCGCCATTGACTCCTGGACCCGTGATGGAAAGACTGACTCCGGTGCCAAAGCCATACAGGTTGCACTTTCCATGAGGAAAGCCCGGCGCTCCGTGGTCACCGCTGATGACGATGAGAGTGTTGTCTAGTTTGCCCGACTTCTCAAGCTCAGCCACCAGCACACCGATGCTGTGGTCCCAGGCCTGGATCTCACCAAAGTAATCAGCGAGGTCTTCACGCACCACCGGCACATCCGGCAGGTAGGGCGGCATCTTGCCCTTGAGGGAATCGGGATCGATGTTCCAGAGCTTCTTGCCGCTGCCCTGAATCCAGGTGCGATGAACATTGGTCGGGCCAAACCAGTAGCAAAAGGGCTTGCCGCCTTCATTCGCCTTGAGGAAGTCACTGAAGTTGCCCCGAACCTCCGCATAAAGTTCCTCCTTGGCTGCCTCCAACTCCTTGCCCGCAGCCACCATCTTCGTCACGTTTTGAGAGAACTGATTGAAACGACCCCCGGCTTCCTGAAACGCATACTTTTGCCCACCATAGGGAGCATCCGACGGACTGCCCGGTCCCCATACTTTGTAGGTCTTGCCGATGTGATAACCGGCATTATTCAGCAGCAGCGGGTAAGCCGGGATCTTGTCATCCCACACCGCCCCGCGCAGGATACCACCACGCCCGGTGCGCCAAAAATATTGCCCAGAGAGCAAGGCACTGCGGCAAGGTGTGCAGGAGGGCGCATTCACATGCGCATGGCGAAACAGCACTCCTTTTTTGGCGATCTTGTCGAAGTTCGGTGTCTTCACCACATCATTGATCCCGCCCTTGCCGTTCACCTCGGCATAGATGCTGGCGTAGCGCCCCCAGTCATCGGCAAAAAAGAACAGAATGTTCGGACGCTCTTGCGCCTGAGACAAGGATGAGGCCAGGGCAAAAGCCAGGCATAGAAGGGACAGAAGACGGCGAGTCATAGAGCATTGGGAACGTGGTTGAAAGGGCAAGCTTTCTGAAAAGCTCACTCCACCCGTTCCAGGCTCACATGCTTCAGTTCCATCACCTGCTGACCAGGTTTCGACAGGGCTTCAAGGGTCAATCTGACAGGGCCTTTCGGCAGTTCCATCGTTCCGGGCTTGAGCACGGTCCACTCGCGATTCCGATAACGCTCGTTGCTCATGGCATCGCGATTCGGCAACGCCACATCCACCGCAGGAGCCGCAGGCATCACCATCTCTAGCACCGAACTTCCCACCGTGAGGCGCAGCTTGGACCCGGCATCTTCAGGCGGACAGGCGGCAGCGATCTCGATGTTGTATTTCCCTGTGGTGACCACATCCACTTCAAACCAAACCTTGGCCGCCGCATCCGTCCATCCAGTCAGCCAGTCATTGGCAAAGCCCGGTCCCGAGGCGAAATGCAGGGGCTTGTCGTGGAAACTCTGTGGCGCATGGAGTTCCACCGGATCATGTTCCGAATAGCCGACGGAAAGCGGGAAGCGCTGCAATCCATCCTTGGATACATCGTCAAACCAAGCCTCATATTGAGCGCTGAGTTTTTGAACGACCGCCTCATGCTTTTTGGCGATGTTTTTCTCCTGGCCTGGATCTTTAACCATATCATAAAGCTGCCACGGAATGGCATTGGCATCGTTCGCCTTGGCACTGGAGCCGCCTGACGGCCCTTTGATCTCGCGCACCAGACGATACTGCTGGGTGCGCACCGCTCCTGGATATCGATTCGTCTCATCGATTGGATTGTGCGTGTAAAGCACGCGCTCCGGCCAGGCATCCGGCTCTTCTTTTTCCAAAAGGGGACGCAGGCTCACACCATCCACCTTCGGACCGTCGGGAGGCGTCACTCCACAGAGGTCCAGCAGCGTGGGGTATAGATCAATGTGAGAGACAATCGGCTTCACCAGATGCGGCTTCCATTTCGCCGACGGCCAACGCATGAAAAGCGGCACGCGACTGCCGCCTTCATGCACGCTTGTCTTCCCGCCCTTCATGCCCGCGTTGTAAGTCTTCACGCCTGCGGTGCCACCGTTGTCGGTGAGGAAAAGCACAAGGGTATCCTCCGCCAGTTTCAGGGCGTCCAGATGGGCCAGGAGCCTGCCCACGTTGTCATCAATGTTTTCGCACATGCCATAAAAGGCGGCCAGTTTTTCATCCATGCCCTTCGCCTTGAACTTGTCGTAATATCGGTCCGGCACCTGATACGGGGAATGCGGTGCATTGTAGGCAAGGTAGCAAAAGAAGGGCCTGTCCTTGCTGGCGGACATGAACTTCATCGCCTCATCGGTCAGCACATCGCTGATGTAACCCTGCGTTTTCTCCGGCTTCGATCCTCTCAACAGTGTGGCATCGAAGTAATTGTTCCAATGGCCGTTGTTGAAGCCGAAGAACTCCTCGAACCCCTGCCCCGGAGGAGTGAAGGGATACTGCTCGCCATTGTGCCACTTGCCCACACAAGCCGTGCGATAACCTGAGCCTTTGAGGGCTTCCGCGATTGTCACCTCGGAGGGCTTCACCGCCTCACGATTGTGCGTCACCCCATGGCAACCCGTTCGCACCGGATAGCGCCCGGTCAGCAAAGCGGCGCGTGTCGGCGCACAAAAGGAGTTTACATAAAAGCGGTCAAAACGCACCCCCTCTTTCCCCAACTTGTCAATGTGAGGCGTGCTCAGATGCGGATTGCCATGAATGGACAGATCACCGTATCCCTGGTCATCGGTGATGATGAGCAGCACATTCGGCGCTGCGGGCAGCAGGCTCAGGCTGGCGATGAAAAGGAAAGACAGTGCGAAGATTTTCATAAAACGTCAGGTCAAAAATCAATCAAACTGAGGCGGCCCAGCAACGACACCCGCCTGATGGGTCTTGACGGCATCCTGGATCTTTTGGAGCACCTCCGGGTGCTGCTTGGCCACATCCCTTTTCTCAGACGGATCGAGCGCCAGATTGAAAAGAAGCGGAGGTTCGTGCTCATCCGCCTTCGCCTGCCCATAGCCCGTCTGAGTTTTAAAATGCAGTTTCCATTCCCCAAGACGGCAGGCAAAGAGCTGGTCTCCGCGATAATAAAAGAACGGTCTTTCTGCCGGAGCCTTCCCCTCCAACAATAGCGGCGAAACATCCTGGCCATCCAGCATCACACCCGTCGGGGCCTCTGCACCCGCCAGGGCCAGCACTGTCGGCATCAGATCTGTCGCATTGACAGGCACGGAGGAGATCGTCGGCCTAATCCGCCCTGGCATCCAGGCGATCCCCGGCACGCGCATCCCGCCCTCCCAAGTGCTGCCTTTGCCATCCTTCAGCAGGCCTGCGCTGCCCCCCTGGTCCCCCATGATCAGCCACGGGCCATTGTCACTGGTAAAGAAGACCAGCGTATTCTCCGCGATGCCCTCTTTTTTCAAAGTCTCCAGCACTTGGCCCACGCTCCAGTCAATCTCCTCCACGGCATCGCCAAAGATGCCACCCCGGCTTTTGCCTTTAAATGCGGGTGAAGCAAACAACGGCACATGCGGAAAACTGTGCGCCATGTACAAGAAAAACGGCCCCTCTTTTTTCTCCGTGATGAATTTCACCGCCTCCTCCGTATATCGTTTGGTCAGGGTCGTTTGTACTGCCGGTTGTTCCACGATCTCGCCATTCCGTATAAGGGGCACATTCCAGCCATCCTCCGGGGGTGTCGGTGATCCGGTGGCTCCTTTGGGCAGCCCCGCCCTGCCATCCATGTCATTCGAATACGGCAGACCGAAGCTGCTCTCGAACCCCTGGTCCAGCGGCCGTGCCCCCGCATGAATACCGAGGTGCCACTTACCCACATGAGCGGTCCTATACCCCTTGCCCTTCAGCGCTTCCGCGATGGTGACCTCCGCATCGGGCAGGCCACCTTTCGAGTTGGGAAAAAGCACCCGCCGCTTTCCATACATGCCGCTGCGGATGGGATAGCGCCCGGTTAACAAGGCCGCCCGGCTCGGCGAACAAACCTCCGAGGCCGAATAAAAATCTGTGAACCGTATCCCCTCCGCAGCCATGCGATCCAGATTCGGCGTGCGGATCGTGGGTGACCCATAACACCCCAGATCTCCATAACCCAGATCATCGGTAAACACGATCACCACATTGGGCGCCGCCGCCGGTGCGACGTGACAGACCATGCAAAACGACGCTACCACAAAGGCAAAACCCATTCCCAAAAAGCTTTCGATTTTCATCATGTTAGATCATTCAAATTTAAAACTACCCAGGTCAGTTTGCTGGCGGTTGAAATAAGTCCACCGCCCGTATCCGAACCGGCTTCTCATCCGCAGTGACCAGTTCCACGACATGCTTCCCTCTCGGCAGCATGTTCGCCAACCGGATGCGGAACACTCCAGGTGCTGATCCGTCTTGCGGCACAAAAGAGACCTCCGGAACCGTCACACGCCGGACGCTGAAGGTGAAGCGGTCCCCTTTGCTGTTCCGCTCGGGACGACGCCACAAATCCGGCTCCATGATGATCTGACCGGATGAACTCCGAAACGGCTTGTAGGCATTGCCTTGACCATCCTCCCCTGTGACACTTCCGGTTAGGGTGAAGTCCCCCTGATCGCTGGTCATTAGGATGGCCCAGTCCTGAAGCACCTGCTTTTCACCCAGGGTGATTCCATGGGGCGACTGATCGCGTGGGTTGCTGGTCTTGGTCGGTTTGGCGTTGTTTTTATCGCCCTGAATGTAAGTGGCAAGGAAGCATGGGGCCTCACCCGCTGGCACGCCATCGATCAACACCTTCACCAAACCTGAGTCCGCTGCCGACACCCCGATGAGCTCGATGCGATTGCCTTCAAAGACGACCTTCAACCGGGCACCGGCCTCACTGGAAACAAGGTCCTCGCCATCCCGTCTAAACCCTTGGGACGATGCCACCAGCGCCTCTGCATTCACACGGCGTTCGCGCACCGCTTGGTCAGGATAACCGGGCGGGCGGCGCAGGTGGCTTAGAATGTTTTGATTGATGATCTTTGCTCCATAGCCATTCTGATGCACCGCGTCCTTGAGCAGGGCTTGAATAGGCAGGCCGTTGGCTTTGAGATAGGTGCCCCAGTCACGACGATTCTCGACGAACTCCGCCTGATGCTTGGCGCAAATTTCACGCAGCGCGGCGACCTTTTGATCGGCGGCATCTTCAGACTTGCCCCAGTTGGCCACATCCCTCATGCGCCAGTGAATGCTGGGGACGATGATGTCTGCCGTCGTGTGTTGACGCAGTTCCGTCAGAAGAAGATCCAGATGCTGAGGGTCGCCGATGGTATAGGTCAGAATCAGGTCCGGCTGATCAGCGAAGACCAGATGCCGTGCCCAACCGCGCAGGTATTGCCAGGGGCAGGAGTTGCCCACCATCTTTTTGTATTCGATGGGCGGTGCCTTGGGAAAACGTTTGGTCATTTCCTCCTTCCAAGCCGTGCCGTCACCCAGCATGTGGGTGTAGCTGGAGCCCAGGGCCCAGATCAAAAAGGGACGCGGCGGATGAATGCCATTTTCCAGTTTGTCCAAAGTCTGTTTCAAATGCTGCCCAGCCTCAGGCGGAGGCGATGGCACATAAGCAGGCGCGCCATTGGGCGGGCTTTGGTGATCCACAAAGGCCACCGGCTCCTGCGCCGAAATGACATTCGAAACCAGAAACAGTACAAAGGTGTAGAGAACGAATCGGTTCATGGTTTTACTGATCATCACAAGGCATCAGCCTTCTTCTTTTTCTTTTCTTTCCTCTCCAGCGGGAAGTCGGGTGAATCTGTGCGTGACTCTTTCATGAGCGCTTCAAATTCGGCCACTTTCTCCGGCAGGCTCTTGGCGAGGTTGGTTTGCTCGCCGATGTCCTTGGACAAATCGTAGATTTCCACCGGCTTGTCCGGCGCGGCACGATAGGCTTTCCAGTCCCCTTTTCTCAAGGCCTGTTGAGGAGCCGCCTCCCAGTAAAAGACGTCCCGCTTCAATTGTCCCTCTCCCTTACCAAGCAAGGTTGGCAGAATGGAACGGCCATCCCCTTTCACGGCCTCGGCATCTGAGAGTTCGGCAAAAGTGGGCATCATGTCGGCGAAGTCCGAAACCAGATCGCTCTGCGCTCCAGAGGGTATCCTCCCAGGCCAGCGGGCAATGAATGGGACGCGAATCCCGCCTTCATAAAGCTTGAACTTCAGGTCACGGAGAGGCCCGTTGCTATCAAAGAAATCGGGATCGGACCCACCTGCCGTGATGGGGCCGTTGTCACTGGAAAACATGACCACTGTATTCTCAGTGATCCCGAGTTCATCGAGAAGATCCAGGATGCGGCCGACATCCCGGTCCAGGCGCGTGATCATGGCGGCGCGCACCGCCCGTGGCTGATCCTGCGGGCAGTAGGTTTTGCTGCCTGGAAAGGCCTTGGGCTCCTCCCATTTTCCCCGATACTGCGCCAGTGAATCCTCCGGAACATCCATCTCGGCATGAGGGATGGTGAATGCTGCATAAAAGAAAAACGGCCCTTCTTTATGCCGCCGGATGAAGTCCAGAGCCTGGGCTGCAAACAAGTCGTGGGAATAGACTCCCCGTCGGCCATTTTGGTTCTCCGGGATGTCCATCCTTTTGCCATTCTTCCACAAATGATCGGGATAGTAGGTGTGGGCGTGGGTCTGGTCCAGATAACCAAGAAACTCGTCCACGCCCTTGGCCCAGGGTGCTCCGGTCGTGGTCTCCTGGCCCAGCGCCCACTTGCCGACAGCTCCCGTTGCATACCCGGCCTTCTTCATCATTTGAGAGATTGTAAAATCCTCCGGCAGCAAAGGCAGGTCAGAGTTGGCCCGGATTCTCCCGTGCCCTGCATGCTTCCCAGTGAACAGGACACAACGTGAGGGATGGCAGGAGGGGGCCCCTGCATAGTGCTGGGTGAACCGGATGCCTTGTGACGTCATCGCGTCCAGCCGGGGCGTTTGAATGAGCTTCTGGTCGTAGCTGCCCAGGTCCCCGTAACCCAGGTCATCCGCCAGGATATAAATGATGTTAGGCTGTGCGGAACAAACAGGCTGCACCAACCAAGCGGCTGCAACGACCATCAGGCAGTGAAGGACTAGTTTCATGATCGAATCTCCAGGGGTTTCGCCTTTATTTCCCTTCTTTTGCCCACTGCTTCATGATGGCGATGTTCTTCTCCACCTCAGGGTTTCCTTTTTTCAGATACTCCACCATGTCGCTGTCATACATGGCGTCGGTTTCAGGCCCCTTGTCTTTGGATTCGGTGATCCATTGATCCAGCCGCGCCCGATGTGATTCAAGCTGTGAGCGGAAATCAGGATTCTCTGCGAGATTGGTGACCTGCCATTGATCGTTGATGTATTCGTAAAGCTCTTCAGCGGGACGGGTGGGACTAAAGAGCAAATCATCCGCCACCGAGCTGAGTGTGCCCGCCTCATGAGCCGCACGCAAAGCCTCGACAATGGCCTTTTTATCCTTGTAAGCGTTCGGCTGAAGATGTGGGCGCTTGGGGTAAAAGTTGCGGATGTAGAGGAAGCGGTCCGTGCGCACACTGCGAAGACGCTCCACCGTTTCATCGCAGCGATCACGGGCTGAAAAGACGGCATCACGCGGTTGGTAATCTTTGGCGAAAACATTCCGCGCCTGCATCGCTGATGGAATCTGAATACCTGCGGCGGCCAGGGACAGAGCTGCCATATCAATGTGCTCGATGAGATCTTCACGCACAGCGCCCTTGGCAATGCCAGGACCGCGAACGACAAACGGAACGTGGGTGCCTTCATTGTAGAGGAACTGCTTCCCCCTGGCATGGCTGATGCCATGATCGGTCATGAAGATGACCAGCGTGTTTTCCAGCAGCCCTTCCTTTTCCAAACGCGCTAGCACCTGGCCGACGTGATGATCGGTCAGCCGCACGGAATCGAGATAGGCGGCCCAATCCTCCAGCAAGACGGGGTCACGCGGATAGTAGGGTGGCAGGATCACCTTGGCAGGATCGGTGGCACTGCCCAGTTCTGCCTTGGCCCGTGCCGCCACGGCCTGACATTTCTCAGAACTGTCTCCCCGCAGTTTGCCACCGGAGAGCTGGACCTGCATGAAGAACGGCTGTTCTTTCGCCCGCCCTGCCCAATCGTGGCTGTCATACATCGCAGAATCCCACTCGAAGTTGTAGTCCGTCTTGCCCATCCGTCCGGCCAGGTTTTGCGCCGCCTTTTTCCCCTTCGGTTTGCCAAAGGGCAGCCCGCGTGAATCGAGATCGGGGAGACCGCTGCCGATGCAGGTGAAGTAACCCGCCTTTTGAAACAACACCGGCACGGGTGTCACCCCCTCAGGCAGATGAATTTTCATCTCGCCACGACCGCTGCGATGGTGATGCGCGCCGATGGTCGTCTGATACATCCCGGTGATGAATGCCGATCTACAGGTCGAGCAAACAGGTGCTGTGACATAAGCGCGAGTGAAGCGCGTCCCTTCAGCCGCCAGCTTGTCCACATGAGGCGTCTGGATCGTCGTCTCTCCATAGCAGGAATAATTGGCCGACATGTCATCCACGACAAACCAGAGAACATTCGGCGGCACCGCCCGAGCATTGCTGGATAAAACCGACCAACCGATCAAACATATGAAAAGAAAGAGTCTGACAACCATGCCTGCTGAACGCGGCAAACCGGACCGTCTTGCTTGGCGCTGCCAAACTTGTCTCAGAGCCGGGCATTTCAAAAATTTGATGCACCACGCCCCAAAGCGGACACGTTTCTCACGTCGATGAGCACTCAGCCTACTCCTGGAAACAAAGCCCCATCCTTCAAAGCAGCCGTTGTTGGCGGAAGCTACCCTGAGGGTTCAGAAGTCAGCCTCAAAGATCTGAAAGGCGAAACCGTGGTTCTCTATTTTTACCCGAAAGACGACACGCCAGGCTGCACCAAACAAGCCTGCGCCCTCCGCGATGGCTGGTCCGAAATCAGTGCCAAAGCCAAGGTCTTCGGCGTCAGTATCGACAGCGTGAAAAGCCACGAAAAGTTCATCAAGAAGCACGCACTCCCCTTCCCCATCCTCAGCGATGAAGACCAGACCATCGTCAACGCCTACGGCGTCTGGGTGGAGAAGAGCATGTATGGAAAAAAATACATGGGGACGGAGCGGACCACTTTTGTCATTGGTGCCGATGGCAAGATCAAAGCCGTGTTTCCCAAGGTCAAACCTGAAGAGCATCTGGCTCAGGTCATGGCGGTCTTGTGAGCCGACTCAGGGCAGCAAGGACTAAAGTTTATTTCCGGGCTTCTTGGCATCAGGATATTCTTTGTTATTCATGGTGTCATGTTCCGTCGCTGCCTTTTCACACTGTTACTCCTCATCACTCAGGCTCCTGCAGCACAGATTAAAACCACTTCTTTAGGAATCGAAATCTCCGTAGGTAGCCTCGGCTCCTTCGTTTTGACCTATCCTGAATTCCTGGATGGCACCAACGCAGCGATAAATAAATCATTGCAAACCACTGTCACAGGCAGCAGCGCCCAAGTGAGTTATGCAGATGGCGTCCGCTGTGATATTCGGCTTCAGCAGGATGAAATCGAGCTCACTTTCACCGGCGTCCAGGCCGACGTGAAGTCCTGGAAAATGACGACACTGATTGACATTGGCTTCGGCAAAGGGGGCACTTGGAAAATGGGAGATTCCACAGGAGCCTTTCCTGCCGATAAACCCGAGCTGCCGCATATCGCCAGCTTAAACTCCACAACCTTTCGCCTCAAGAATGCCCAAGGACAAAGCCTGGAGATCACGACGCCGGAGTATGCCTTTCAACAGCTCACCGATAATCGTGAATGGAACTGGGCCATCTATCATTGGCAATGCATCGTCCCTTACACCGCTGACAAGACGACCTTTAAACTGAAGATCCGCAATGATCTCACTGCCTCGGCCAAGTTGGTGGATGCCTTTGGCCAATCGATCACCGACGCTTTCCCTAACAAACTACGGAATGAGGCCGATCTCAAAACGGATCTCAGCCTGGATGAAGCCTACTATGCGAACCTGAAGCCAACCACCGTGGACAGATTTGGCGGCCTGCCTGGAAGCATGGAAAAACTCGACCTTCATAAAACAGGCTTCTTCCATATTGAAACCAAGGGCTCCAAAACCTGGATGGTGGACCCGGACGGCAATGCCTTTTTTCATCTCGGCATCTGCGGATTCGCGCCGAACGACGACTACACCTATATCAAAGGCCGCCAGGCCATTTATGAGTGGCTACCTTCACCTAAGGGGGAATTCGCCACCGCCTTTCGCCCTGGCGATGATCATGCCCACTTTTCGTTCTATCTTGCCAATACCATCAAAAAGTTTGGCGCGCCATACAGCCTGGATGACCATGCCGCCCGCATGATCCCGAGGGTGCGTCGTTGGGGCTTCAACTCCATCGGTGCCTTCAGCCCCAAGCCCCCCACGGCATGTGAAAAGGCGGACTTCCCCTACATCGCGCACCTCCCGATCAATGAATGGGAAGGCGTTCCCCGCATCCCCGGTGCCCATGAAGTTTGGGACCCGTATGATCCTGCCACCGAGGCCAAGATGGCGGAAAACATGGCCCGTGAACTCCCCGCCCTGGCCAAAGATCCATTGCTCATCGGTTACTTCATCGTCAATGAACCCCGCTATGACGAGCTGCCCCGTGTCATCCCCTCCCTGACCGGCAAACATGCCTGCAAACAGCATCTCATCCGCTTTCTAAAGAACCAATACAGCAGCATCGCCGCCTTTAACCAGGCCTGGCAATCCGAGGCCGCTGACTTTGACAGTCTGCTGGATCAGGGCCTCCCCGTCAGCACGGATGCTGCCAAAGCCGATGTGCGGGCTTTTGTCGGTGAATTTCTGGAGACTTACTTTGCCCAGATTGAGCGGCTGTATCGGCAGCATGATCCGCATCATCTTTTGCTCGGCACCCGCCTGCAACCCATCACCATTCAGGACGAGCAGCTCTGTCGCATCATGGGGCGGCATTTGGATGTCGTCTCCTACAACTACTACACCTTTGGCGTGGACACGGCCTCTCTCCGCCGCATTCATGAATGGACCGGCAAGAAACCGATGATGCTCAGCGAGTTCTTCTGGTCTTCCCCGAAAGACAGCGGCCTCATCGGGGGCCGTGAGGTCAGCAGTCAGCGTGAGCGCGGCCTCGCTTACCGCAATTACGTGGAGCAAACCGCAGCGCTCGGTTTTGTTGTCGGCATTGAGTGGTTTACCCTGGTCGATCAAGCCACGACAGGCCGTTGGTTCAGCCGTTACAACGGGGAAAGCTACAACACAGGACTCATCAGCGTCGCCGATCGTCCCTGGAAAGAAATGCTGGAGGAGATGATGAAGACCAACCACAGTATTTATGATCTCTTGTTAGGCCAAAAAGAAGCCTTCCAATGGAACGACCCCAGGTTCAAGTAACCTCTCAGTTCACACCCGGCGTCGTCCGTGCAGGGCCTGATAAAGCGTCAGTTCATCCACATGGTCCAGGCCCCCGCCGGCAGGCATCCCCTGAGCCAAGCGCGATACCGCAATGCCCTCCGCGCGCAAAAGATCCCCCAGGTAACTCGCCGTGGCCTCACCCTCCACATCACTCCCCACGGCCAGGATCACCTCCTCCACGGATAAAAGCTTCACACGCGCCATCAGTGGATCAATGCGTAGATCGTCCGGCGTGATGTTATCCAAGGGCGACAGCTTCCCGCCCAGGACATGATAAAGCCCGGTAAAAGCCCCGGACCGCTCCAGCCGCAGCACATCCGCCGCCTGCTCCACCACGCAGATCAACCGCTGATTGCGCTTCGTGCTATGACACAGCACACACTCCTGCTCACGCTCGATGAAAAACCCGCATTCCTCACAGGCATGCACACGGTCACTCAGGTCACGCAGGCTGTCCATCAGCGGCTCGATGCGGCCCCCGTCCTGCATCAGCCACAGCACCAAACGCTCCGCACTACGCGGGCCCAGCCCGGGCATGGACCGGATCTGCGCAATCATACGCTGCAGGGGTGGTGGATAGTCGAGGGAAGGCATATGAAGAACGACAAGATACAGAGCCTTCATCCAGGCAGGCAGACAAGCGGAGACTTCATAAACACGCACGCTTGCTTGCAATCTACGGTCTCTCGTCATCGTTGGGGACACACAACCATGATCACCCGCCTCATTCTCGCCCTGGCCCTCACCTTCGCCCTGTCCACCCAGGCCCAGGATCGCTCGCCCAACATCATCTTCATCCTCATCGATGACATGGGCTGGAAAGACCTTGGCTGTTACGGCAGCAAGTATTACGAGACCCCCCAAATCGATCAATTGGCCAAGGACGGCATGAAGTTCACACAGGCCTACTCCGCCTGCACCGTCTGCTCCCCCACTCGCGCCGCCGTCCTCACTGGGAAATCCCCGGCCCGCCTGCATATCACGGATTGGATCGCCGGGCATCACCGCCTCCATGCGCGCATGACCATCCCCGAATGGACCAAGCACCTGCCGGAGGAAGAAGAAACCCTGGCTGAGCGTCTCAAAACCCAAGGTTATGCCACCGCCAGCATTGGCAAATGGCACCTCGGCGGCCCGGATCATTACCCGGAAAAACACGGCTTTGACCTCAACATCGGCGGCACCGATGCCGGCTCCCCGCCCAGCTACTTTTCCCCTTACAAAATCGCTACCCTGCCCGACGGCCCCAAGGATGAATTCCTCACCGATCGCCTCACCTCGGAGGCCATCGGCTTCATCGAAAAAAACAAAGACCGCCCCTTCTTCATCTATCTCCCCCATTACGCCGTCCACACCCCCATCATGGGCAAGCCCGAAGTCATCGCTAAATATCAGGCTAAAAAAGCCGACGGCGGCCACAGCAACCCCGTCTATGCCGCCCTTGTCGAGAGCGTGGACGACGGCATTGGACGCCTGCGCGAGACCCTCAAAAAACTCGAACTCAGCGAAAACACGATCCTCATCTTCACCAGCGACAACGGCGGCCTCAGCGGCACCGTCGGCGCTCAGGGCTGGAAACCCGGCCCCACCGACAACAGCCCTTCCCGCCTCGGCAAAGGCAGCCCCTTTGACGGCGGCGTCCACATCCCCCTCATCATCACTTGGCCCGCCGTCGTCGAAGCCGGCACCGAATGCGACGTCCCCGTCATCAGTTACGATCACGTCCCCACCCTGCTTGAGGCCACCGGCACTTCTCTTAAAGACGGTCAAATCGTCGATGGCGAGTCCCTCATGCCCTTGCTCACGCAAAAAGACATCCTCAAGCGCGACGCCATCTACTGGCACTACCCACATTATCATCCCGGCAGCGCCACCCCCTACAGCGCCATCCGCGCCGGGGATTGGAAACTCATCGAATTCCTCGAAGACGAGCATGTCGAGCTTTACAACCTGCGCCGGGATGTCGGCGAGGCAGACAACGTCGCCTCCGTCGAAACTGACATCGCCCAGCAATTGCAGACACAGCTCGCCGAATGGCGCAACAAAGTCGGCGCGCAAATGCCCGTCATGAACGAGCGCTACGACTCTGAAAAAGCCTGGGAATCGGACCGTAAAGGCAAAAAGAAATAGCCCCGAGGAATCCTGACACCCTCCTCGGCATGACTTCTCTCCTGGAGCGCCGACGCTCCCGTCGGCACCCCCAGCCCCGGCATCTCGACGCCCCCGTCGGCATCCCGAAAGAGTCTTCCCTGCAAAGTCTTCCGTCCTCAGAATACCCATCCCTCTTTCACCGCCCCCTGACCTAAACACGGACGACTGAAACCCGGACACTCCCCCTCCGCCCACGGCCAAGTGGGATGCGCACAGCCCATCCCGACCAGGAAAAGCCTCTCCTTTTCTGAGAATCCTGAAAATCCTGTCCATTCTGTCAAAACTCAGCCTCTCCATTGATTCAGCCAAAGAACTAGGTTCATCCCGGATTAAATGAGCCATTTGATGCCTTTTGTAGAGCTTTTGCATTTTCGGCCTCTTTTCGTCGAAAAACGGGTCACAAACCGTTGTAGTTAAACGAATTACAGCCCTTTCCCGATGGCTCATCCATGGCTCAAAACGGCTCAAACTATGGAGCGCCGACGACTCGTCGGCGCTCAATGGTTCTCCCGGCAAAGTCCTCCCAAGGAGTGGGTGTTGCCAACCTCTTGCCTGCTCCTTCGGCGACTCTATCATCGCGGCCTCTTTCTCCTCAGCCACCTGCCGTGCTCGCATCATCTCCACCCAGGCCTGCAAGTGCCGCTGATACATCAAAGAACCCTGTCTCATGCCATCACCGGGTGGATTAACCTCCGGCAATGCAAGCGGATTGTGCAGTCGCCATCACTCTCCGAGTGATGGGTCCCGGGGTAGAGCGGCTACCGGTAGGGCGGCTGGTCCCTCAGCCGCCGCGACAGGCCAAGCGATAGGCGCTGGATGAAGGAGGCCAACGAAGCCCAAAAGCCTTCGACTACGGCTCTTGGAAGACCAAGCGCCCTACCCACCGACAACCCCACTTTTTGGCCATCAACCCTCCCTCACCGAATTTCCCCTTCCCCATGCATCGTGCTTGTCAGGCCATGCGGTGAACGCTTTATAGGAGAAATACACGGTGGCTCCCGATGACCGCGACTTCCAGGGTCCGGGACAGCCGGGTCGAAGTCGTCCGCTGACCTGTCTCCCATGACCCCTCTCGAAAGCATCCTCGCCCAATACCGCACCGCCGCCCAGAGCCAAAAGGAAAAGGGCAGCTACTTCGAGGAACTCATCCGCACCTACTTCCGTTACGAGGCCAGCTATGCCGACCTCTATGACCAGGTCTGGCTCTTCGCCGATTGGGCCAAGGAAATCGGCACGTCACAGTTCGGCATCAATGCCAAGGACACCAGCATTGATCTCGTCGCCAAAACACGCGGCACGGACGAATACCACGCCATCCAGTGCAAATGCTACGATCCTACCTACCGAGTGCGGAAGGCGGACATCGACAGCTTCTTGACCGCCTCGGGTCAAAAGCCATTTATGCAGCGCATCATCGTTGCCACCACCAACGACTGGAGCGAAAATGCGGAAAACTCCCTCAGCAGCCAGCAGCCGCCGGTTTATAAAATTGACCTCCACGACCAGGAAGTCCGTCAGATCGACTGGAGCAAATACCAGCCCAGCAAGCCACCCGCGCTCAAGCCCAAAAAGCAGCTACGCCCGCATCAAAGCACCGCCAAAACCAAAGTCGGCCTCGGCTTCACTTCCTCAGACCGTGGCAAGCTCATCATGGCCTGCGGCACGGGCAAGACCTTCACCTCCTTGAAGATCGCCGAAGAAATCGCCGGGAAAAACAAGATCGTCCTCTTCCTCGTCCCCTCGCTGAATCTCCTGTCCCAATCCCTCACCGAATGGACTCAGGAAAGCGGCATCCCCTTGCACAGCTTCGCCGTCTGCTCCGATGCCGAGGTGGGAATCTTCTGGAATTCTGATATGACCTCCTCGACTACTTCCGCAAATCGAAAAGAATCATGAGCCAAATTTCCTTTATCAGCTCCGCACGGCGACTTCATTCTGATGCTGATTACTTGGCGTCCGATGTGAGTGGCAAACGAAACGTTAATGCAGGACATCTGTTCGGACTGGCAGCAGAATGTGGACTGAAATATTTGCTTCTTCTGTGCGGCACATTAAACAGGGACCCCGTGACTGGCGACCTCGTCGGAAGAAAGAAGCCGCACGTCAATGAGCTTGTCGATCCTTCTGGGCTTTCCCAGAATTACCAGCAAGCAATAACCGGACTAACCCAAGCACGATACTTTGCACAAATGCCGAGTCTCCCAGCATTGTCGTCATGGAAGCCTTCCTTTCGCTACTATGATGATAGCGATCCGAGTTACCCCAAGGCTGACGAATCGGGATGGCAAAGCGCCTCCCAAGAAATTCAGACAGCTCTTGATGCCGCTATACTTGATGGTCACCCCCTTTATTGACCCATGAAAACTGTTCGCTTTAACGAGGCCCTCGAAATTGCTAAGAATACGCTCTCCAATTGCCCCCTTATTGCAGAGAAAGGGGGGCAAGAGTTTGTTCTCATTCGGGATCTCTATGGACGCTTACGTCTTCTCTGCCCTGAGTTGAATAACGAGGAAAGAAATGTGCTTTCCACAGTATGGACTGAAGCGCTCGGAACCAGCACAGACGAATCCCGTCCACTCCTCACCAACAAAGACTTCTTTGATCCGAACGGGTTCCGCAACGATCCAGACTGTCAGTATTTATTGTTGGATGGAGGTCATCAGAAAATTGCATTCATAGATCGGGGCGTGGTTGGCTCAGGATGGCTAAAATCTGGTTTTAGTGCAGATGAAGGTCTAACTGCAGGGCCGCACCCAAAACGAATTGTGTTTTTTGGCCTCAAAGGCGGGGTCGGACGCACGACCGCTCTGTGCATAACCGCTCGGCATCTGGCGAAGCAAGGATTAAAGGTTTTGGTGCTTGATATGGATCTTGAATCCCCGGGCTTGAGCAGCTTGTTGTTGCCCCCCTCTGATTTACCACCCTTGGGAATCATTGATTGGTTTATGGAAGACGGTCTTGGCCAAGCATCGACGGCTTTGCTATCAGATATCGTTTCGTCCAGCCCGCTCGCCGCAAGCTGGCAAGGTCTTATTCGCGTCGCACCCGCCTTCGGGCGGGATGAGACGGATTATGTTCCCAAGCTCTCTCGGGTCTATGCTGAACTCGCACGTCGGGAATCAAGTAAGCACGAAAGCTTTGCTGAGCGATTTTTCCGAATGCTTCAGGCTTTAGAAGGCGAAGAGAAGCCTGATGTGGTCCTCTTAGACAGCCGTGCTGGGATGCATGACATCGCAGCTACGCTCCTGGTGCGCCTTCCTGAAGCCTTGAGGTTGTTGTTCGCCAGCCATTCTCCGCAAACATGGGCAGGTTACCACTGCATGTTCAGGCACTGGCAATCATTCCCTCGTCATCTTCCTTCATTCCGCGAGGGGCTTCAGCTGGTGGATGCTCTAATGCCGGAAACAGGAAAACCCGCGCACCGAGAGGCGTTTTCCACAGCCGCCTATGCCCTGTTCAATAGCACTTTATACGAGAATGTTCCGGCTGGAACAGAGTCAGATAGCGTCTTCAATTACCAGGAATCCGATAGCGAGGCTCCGCATTCAGCGCCGGCTATCATGTGGGATCGCAAGTTCATGGAGTTTGATCCTACTGACAACAATTCATCGTTCCATGATGAGGATCTAATTCGTCTCTGCTATGGAGATCTGCTGTCCTGTATCGCAGACCGCCTTCAATTGGAAACCAGTTCCAACTTATGACCTCTTCTTTCCCCATCGACTCAAAAATCCTCCGTGAGGCCATTGGAAGTGTGTGCCAAATCACCAATACCACGACTGATCCCGGAAAGGTGGCTGACGCGTTGGTTACCTATTCTCAAGCAAAGGCACTCGACTACAAGACTTCTGTGGTCCGGGGGGGACGGGGTAGTGGCAAGAGCTTCTGGTGGGCAGCATTGCAAAGCGAAGACCATCGGCGTTGGATTGCTAATGCTCTTGGCCCAAAGCTTTCCCGCGCGGAAAATCTAACGGTCATTCCCGGTTTCGGTATTTCGATGTCGGAGAGTTATCCCTCTCCTCGACTATTGGAGAATCTTGCCAAGGAACACTTGGCCCATTTGGAAGATATTTGGACCACGGTTCTCCTCAAACAGGCGCTTCCCAAGGAATTGTCACCATACGAAGAAATGACCAATTGGTCTGCGCGGGTGACTTGGACAGCAACCAACGTCGAGCGAGTTGAAGGATTGATGCGTAAACTTGAGCAGCTTACGACAAGCGCGAATGCACACCTTTTGATTGCATTTGATGGGCTGGATCGCCTTGCCGGCACTTGGACTGACATCCGCCCCTTGGCTCGCTCGATTCTTCGTTTCGCCCTTCATCTGCAATCTTCGTCCCGGATCAGAGCAAAGGTGTTCTTGCGGCCTGATATGTTTGATGACTCACAGATTGTCGCATTTCCCGATGCTTCCAAGTTGTTGGACGGTCATGCATCTCTGAACTGGACGCCAGTGGAGCTGTATTCTTTGTTTTTTCAAAGGCTTGCCAACGCAGATGTCGAGTTAGCGGCACAGGCGTTTCGAGAGGGAGCCGAAGCCATATTATCAAACGGTGGCTATCCTTCGGCTAAATGGAACAACAAAGGAGGTGTTTGGGACCTTCCAGCGCCGATTAAGACCGAGGCCAAGGCGCAGCGTGAGTTGTTCCATGCGCTCACTGGCGAAGCAATGAGTCACAATCAAAGCAGTGTGAAGCGAGGCTACCCCTATACATGGCTCCCAAATCATCTGGCCGACAGCCATGGCGAGCTGAGTCCGCGAAGCTTTTTGGCTGCACTCCGGGAAGCAGCAGATGTAACCCCTCCGTCAACGACATCGCGCCCACTATACTTCACCGGCATTCAGCAAGGTGTCTCCGCAGCATCGGCAACGCGTGTGGGCGAAATAAAGGAGGACTATCCTTGGCTAAATTCGGTAATGGGCGTCTTGAGCAACCGAATCAATGTCCCATGCGACCAATCCGAACTCTTCGCGCTATGGAAAGAAGAAGAAGTCCTTTCAGCCATCGCTCAATCAGGTGGAAATGATTCCGACGAGTTTTCGGCCAAGCTGGGACCAGCTGATTTGACTCAGAACAAGACCGAGGACCTATTCGAAAATTTAGTCCGGCTGGGCATCTTTTCGCGTCAGGCAAAAGAGCGCGTCCAAATGCCTGATGTTTATCGTGTAGCTTTCGGTATTGGTCGGAGGGGAGGTATCCCGCCAATTCGGCAGGCAGCTCATCAGTCATAGCTTTTCAGAGTACAAGTCGCCCACTGGCACCTCAACTACGAAACCGTGGCCCCCTACGCCGGAGCCACCCTCGACACCGGCAAGCACGCCCTCAAGTCCCTCAATCCCGAGGACTACCGCGTGACAAAGATGAAATTCGCGAAAACCCGCGACCCGGCGACGAACAAGAGCCTCAACGACAAGACCACCGTCATCTACAACGACTACGTCACGATCCGCGACATCCCCCTGGAAGCCTACGACTACGTCGTCAACGGCAAGCTCGCCCTGGAATGGGTCATGGAACGCCAGTCCGTCACCACCGACAACGTCCAGCGGCATCACCAACGACGCCAACCTCTGGGCCACCGAAACCATGGACAATCCCAAGTATCCCTTGGAACTGTTCTTGCGTGTAGTGACGGTGAGTCTTGAAACGATGAAGATCGTGAAGGGGCTGCCAGAGTTGGATATCTAGCTCTTCTTTCATCCGATGCCTGCTGAAGACACCTGGAGTCTTTTGAGTTGCGTTATGGCAGGCAGCAAGTGGTGCCGCTGCCTGCGGACGCGACACGAAATGTGAAGAGCAAACATAAAACGAACTTCCAAAGTAACGATTCAGGTGCCCGAGCGAAACTTGTCGCCAGAGGATCATCAGCCAGCTTTCGATACACTGTCCTTGGATACAGCAGCGTGACGTAGGGCCTGGTGTGTCCGGCGCGAGAGAGCTTGTCTGCTCCATCTTCCTTGCCGCCGGATTACCCGCCTTTCAATGAGGGTGGAATGGCCACTTCACGCCCTTTGGCCTCAAGACGCCCCCGAACCAGGCGGGTAGTTCTGCGACAAGGTCCGAGCTGCTGGCGATCTTCTGGGCGCAGAACACACGCCGCCCTACGACCAGGCCCGACGCTCTTTGCCAAAACGGAGATCTGAATAGTCACCTTCCAAGTTCGTTTGGTCGGAGTGTATTCAAGAACGGGAAAACGAGCTTGGAAGCTCGTTCTACGGTGGTGATGGCGGAGGTCGTTTGAAACGGACTGGAAAGTCCGTTCTACGGTCACGAGGGCGTCGGCGCTCCGGGTGGGAAGGCGGTCTTTTATTTGGGCGATCACTTTTGCTTGGCGTGGCGTTTCATTTCCGCTAAATCCAGGAGGTCTGTTCTTTGGGACGGGCCTTTGTTTTCTAAAGATTGAATCCACAACCTCTCCAACCCCTCCATGCCACACGTCAGCACCAACGGTATCCAGATGTTTTATGAAGAACGCGGCAGCGGTGATCCGCTGATCTGCATCATGGGGGTCACGGCACCCGGCGGAGTCTGGGAGGCTCATGCGGCGGAGTGGTCCAAGCATTTCCGCTGCATCCTGGGGGACAATCGCGGGGTGGGACTGACAGATAAGCCGGAGGGGCCTTACACAACGGCGATGATGGCGGATGATTATGCGGGGCTGATGGATCAACTCGGTATCCAGCAGGCGCGGGTGGTGGGTTGCTCGCTGGGGTCGGTGATCGCTCAGCAATTGGCGCTGCGTCATCCCCAGAAGGTGAAGAGCATGATCCTGATGTGTACCTGGGCGCGGCAGGATCGCTTCGGTCTTTACACCTGGCAGCACATGATGAAGTGCAAGGCGACGATGCGGCCAGAAGACTTCATGCATTACGTGCAGATGCTGATCTTCACGAAGCCGTGGTTTGATAACGATGATTGCTGGAACAACATGCAGCAGGGCCTGAAGGATGCGGAACTGAACCCGGCCCCACAGCCGGTGCATGCAATGGAGGCCCAGGCGGCGGCGGCGATCACGCACAACACGATCAGCGAGCTAAAGAAGGTGACCTGCCCGACGCTGGTCATCGGCGGCAAGGATGATGTCTTCACGCCGAAGTGGATGGGCGAGGAAGTGGCGGCGGCGATCCCGGGCGCGGATCTGCATCTTTATGACAATGCGGGCCATGCCTTCCACTGGGAGTGCCTGAGTGATTTCAATCCCCGCACGACAGAGTGGCTGCTGAAGCATTGATGATAAATTGAGCGCGGAATCGTAACGGACTTTTGCTTGAAGGTGTTATGATTCCGCACTCGGTCTTTTTTGACCACGGACTGAAAACGATAACTCTAAACTGATACGATTATGGGCCTGATGGATTACCTCAAAGGACAGTTCCTGGAAATCATCCAGTGGACGGATGATTCACGCGATACGCTTTCCTGGCGTTTCCCGGACGAGGATAAGGAAATCAAACGCGGTGCCCAGCTCATCGTGCGTGAGTCACAGGTGGCCCAGTTCGTTTACCTGGGTGAGTTTGGCGATACGTTCGGCCCCGGCAAGCACAGCCTAACCACGGATAACATCCCGATCCTGTCCACGCTGAAGGGATGGAAGTATGGCTTTGAGTCTCCTTTCAAAGCGGACATCTATTACGTCACGACCCGCCTTTTTACGGGCAATAAGTGGGGCACGAGCAACCCCATCATGATGCGGGATCAAGACTTTGGCATCGTGCGTGTGCGGGCCTTTGGCACCTTTGATTTCAAGATCATCGATCCGAAGATCTTCCTGAAGGAGGTGGCGGGCTCTGACCATCATTTCCGCCTGGATGAATTTGCCGACACGATGCGCAGCCGCATTATCAGTGTGTTCAGCGATGCCGTCGCGAGCGCGAAGGTGCCGGTGCTGGACCTGGCGACACGCTACAGTGAACTGGGTGAGGCTCTTTTGCCGCTGATCAATCCGGCGATGATGGGCAAGTATGGGATCGAGATCACGACCTTCCTTCTCGAGAACGCCAGCGTGCCACCTGAGGTCGAAGCCGCGATCGACAAGCGCAGCAGCATGAGCGCGATCGGCAATCTGAACGACTATGTGAAGTTTCAGATGGCCGAAGGCATGGCGAATGGCCAGGGCGGCGGTCCTGCCGCAGCGGCGGCGGAAATCGCGATGGGCTTCGGCATGGCTAACCAAATGTTTGCTCAAGGAGTCTTCAATCCGAACCAAACCCAGACGACACCGGCAACGGCGGCCCCTGCGGCAGCTCCGGCGGCGGACATCCTGACCCCGGCCCAGGTGGCCCAGACGCTCGGTGTCACAGAGGGCGATGTCATCGCCAGCATCGAGGCCGGGGATCTGAAAGGGAAAAAGATCGGCACCCAATACCGCATCACGAAGGCGGCGCTGGATGAGTTCCTGGCGCATTGATGAGAAGCTAAGCGACTGATCTTCGTTTTATCCTCTGGAAGCCGGACCGCGTGTCCGGCTTCTTTTTACCACCCTGCTTTTGTTTTATGAATACCCGCCGTCATTTCCTCACCACACTCCTTGGCTCCAGCGCCGCTGGTTTCCTCGCCGCACAGGAGAGTGCCCTCAGCTACAAGGGGGAGAACATTCAGTTTGGCCTTGTGACCTACATGTGGGGTGCGGATTGGGATTTGCCGACGCTGATCGCAAATTGCCAACAAGCAGATGTTCTGGGGGTGGAACTGCGGATCGAGCACGCGCACGGGGTGGAGCCGACGCTCACGGCGCAACAACGCAGCGAGGTGAGGCAACGCTTTGAGGACTCGTCGGTGGAGGTCTTGGGCATGGGCACGAATGCGGAGTTTCATAGCCCAGATGCGGCGGAGTTGCAGAAGCATATCGCCACAGCCAAGGAGTATATCAAACTGAGCCATGACATCGGCGGCAGCGGTGTGAAGGTGAAACCGAATGCGCTGCCCAAGGACGTGCCGGTGGAAAAGACGCTGGAACAGATTGGCAAAGCCCTGGCAGAGCTGGGGGATTACGCCCTCGGTTTCGGCCAAGAGATCCGCCTGGAAGTGCATGGCGGTGTCTGTGACCTGGGCCATAACAAGACGATCATGGAAGTGGCCGCCCGTGACAATGTGCGGGTCTGTTGGAACTCGAATGACCAAGACCTGGAAGGGGAAGGCATCGAGGCGAACTTTGCCAAAGTGCAGCCCTTCCTCGGCAAGACAGTCCACATCCGAGAGGTCAATGAGGGCAAATATCCCTATGACAAACTGACTTCTCTACTCGTCGGGGCCGACTATGAAGGCTGGGTCCTGCTGGAAGCGCGAACGAAACCCGCCGACCGTGTAGCAGCTCTAGCCGAGCAGAAAAAGTTATTCATGGAACTGGTAACGGCGGCCCGGAAAGCGGCGGCCTAGACTTTACATCCACGACTGCCGACGATAAAACCCTGTTGTATCATGTTCCCGAAACTCCTCGCTCCACTTGCCTGCCTTGGTCTGGCCCTCAGTCTCGTCTTGGCCGCGCCTGATGCCAAGAAACCCCGCATCCTGTTCTTCTCCAAATCCAGCGGCTTTGAGCACAGCGTCATCTCCTGGAAAAATGGTCAGCCCAGTTATGCGGAAAAGGTGCTGCAGGAGCTAGGGGCCAAGCAGGGCTGGGAGTTTGAATTCTCCAAGGATGGTTCGAAGTTCAGCAAAGACTATCTGGCTCAATTTGATGCCGTGTTCTTTTACACCACCGGGAATCTGCTGGAAGAAGGCACCGACAAGCAGCCACCGATGACGGCCGAAGGTAAACAAGCGCTGTTTGACTTTGTGAAAGCGGGCAAGGGTTTCATTGGCACCCACTCCGCCAGCGATACCTTTCACACGGACAATGAATCGAAGAAAGGCCCTGAGCGTTACCTGAATCATGGAGACAAGGCAGACTCCTATGTTCGCTTCCTTGGGGCCGAGTTCATCAAACATGGTGCCCAGCAGGTGGCTAAGAACACGGTGGTGAACCCCAAGTTTCCGGGTTTTGAAAAAGTGGGGTCCGAGTATTCCTTCCATGAAGAATGGTATTCGCTCAAAGACTTCACGCCTGACATCCATGTGCTCAGCGTTATGGATGCTCCGGCCATGACGGGCGTGGAATATCAACGTCCGGCTTTCCCCAGCACCTGGGCGCGTAAAGAAGGCGATGGTCGTGTGTGGTATACCGCCATGGGACACCGCGAGGACATTTGGACGAACCCTGTTTTCCAAGACATCCTCATCGGCGGCGTCCGCTGGGCTCTGGGCGAGGTGCAGGCCGATGTGCCCGCCAACATCCAGGAAGTGGCACCCGGTGCCTATACCAATCCACCCTATGTGGAGCCGAAGCCCCCTGCCCCGGCCAAGCCCAAGAAGTCGTAAGGCTTCACTTGCGAGATTCTTCCATGACAATCGGCGTGGTCTCGATCTTGGATTCGATGCCACGCAGGTGAAGATCCAAGAACTGTTTCACACGCTGATCCAGGAGTTCATGACGAAAACCATGCCCTCCGTTGGTCATTTCCTGAAGGATCGAGGGCACACCAGCTTTCGTCAATGTGGCATGAATTTCCTGTCCCTGCGCAAAGGGCACGAGAGGGTCTTTGGTGCCATGGGCGGTGAAAAAGGCGGCATCGCCAGTGGAAACATGGGTCACGGGTGAGGCTTCCTTAGCTTGCACCTCGCGCTCCGGCACCGGGCCTCCCAGGAGCAGTGCCTCGGGGTATTCGTTGCCCTTGCTCCGGTCAACCGTGCTGGGCTGACGGATCATGGTCAAAAAGTTCTCAGGGCCAAAGTAATTCACCACGCAGGTGACTTTGCTATCTTGGTCCAGATGCTTGCCCAAGCTGCCCTCAAGCTCCTTCACGTCTCCACTGGTGCCCAGCATGGAGACCAGATGCCCGCCTGCCGAAGTGCCCCAGACACCGATCTTGGTGGCATCCAACCCATACTCTTGCGCATGAGCCTTGATCCAACGGATGGCGGCTTTGCAGTCATGGATCTGAGTGGGCCATTGCGCTTCATTGGTGAGACGATAGCCCACTGAAACACCGGCATACTCCCCCGAGGAAACAAAACGCCCAATCTGACCGATACCTCCGCTTTTATCCCCGCCCCGCCAGCCACCGCCATGAATGAAAACAATCACCGGCAGCGGCTTTTCACTCCTGCGTAACTTTGGCAGATAAAGGTCCAGTTTCTGTCGTGGGTTCTCCGTATTGGCATAAGCCAGATCGAGCTTGGCTTCGACACCTGGCGGGAGCGGGCGTGGGCCGACAGCCGGACGCCCCTGCTGTGCCTTGCCTGCAAATGCCATGTGTTCTTCCCGTGAAATGAACCCATCCTTGTTTGTATCTACCCGCCCAATGTTAGGTCGTAGCCGTTCAGGCAGTTCCTCAGGGCTCAGTTTGCCGTCTTTGTTGGCGTCGGTGACGTCAAACTGGCGCTTGGCACGTTCTAGAGGCGTTGGCCCCTCTTGGGCAGTGGCGACGATCGTGAAGAAAAGGAGGAATGATAAAAGGACACAGTGCTTCATGGCGCTGAATTAAACGAGTAAATCTGAAAAAGTTTCACCTCACTCCGCAGGTTCCATCGTCGCCTTCATGGAACCCAGGCTTTCTTTCATGCGGGGGTCAGCCCCATATTCGTGGATCTGCTCAACGCGCAACTCAGCCAGTTCCTTGTGACAAGTAACCACAATGACGCGTCCGGTATCATCCACTTCGCAGGCGATTTGATAGGCCTTTTTCACATCGTAACCAAAAATGGCGATGATCATCTCAATCACATACTCATAGGTGTGAGTATCGTCGTCATGCAGGATGACATGGTAAGGCGGCTCCAGTTCGGGTTCCAAGCGTGGTTGCGCCGGAGCCGTGCGCGGCCTCTCAGGCAGCGTTGGAGATGCGAATCGGGGAGCCGATGTCTGGAATGAACCTGTCACCCTGACAATATGTATCCAGATCCCCCATTTCTCAACTGCCACAAAAAAGCCCGTGCCCTGCCTGAGAGGCGGACACGGGCCGAGCTAAGAACTCAAAAAATCAGTTGTTTCCGACCATGAAAAGCATGGTGTCGCCTGCACGATAAACCTTCAGCAACACGGTCTTTTCGCTGTTTAAAGCCATCTCGCGGGCCTCACCGACCGCGCGAACGGGCTTGCGATTCACCATCATGATCACATCGCCTTCCTCCACCCCCATCGTTCCGGCTTTGCTCTCAGGATCGAGTTTGGTGACGATGACCCCGGAAACATCTTGGGGAATGTCATAACGCTCACGAGTGGCTGGTGTCAGATTTTGCACCGTCACTCCGGGGATGATTTCAGCGATGCTGGCCCCGGTGCCCCCGCCGCGAGGGGCGTTATTGGCATTGGTCTGCGCGACTTCCGTGCCGGGCAGCTCCCCCAACATGGCTTTCACCGGCAGGCTCTGGCCATCACGCAGCACGGTCATGGTGACTTCCGTCCCCGGCTTTCTGCCACTGACGATGAGACGCAGCTTGGAACTGCCATCCACGCGCATGCCATCGACAGCCGTCACAACATCTCCCACTTCAATGCCCGCTTTTTCCGCCGGAGAATCTGCATTGACCTGCTTCACCAAGGCACCGCCCTGATCTTGCAGGCCAAACATTTCCGCTTTTTCGCGATCAATGTCCTCCAGCATGATGCCGAGATAACCACGACGCACGGCACCGTTGTCGATCAAGTCCTCAACGATGCGCATGGCCATATTGACAGGAATGGCAAAGCCAATGCCCGCATTCATCCCCGAGCGTGAAAGGATGGCGGTATTGATGCCAACGACTCTGCCGAGAGCATCCACCAAGGGGCCACCGGAGTTACCAGGATTGATGGAAGCGTCCGTTTGGATGAAGTCTTCATAACCGGCCATGCGGCCCTTGCCCACGATCCCCATGCCGCTACGACCAAGGGCACTGACGATGCCCTGAGTCACCGAACGGTTCAGTTCCATCGGGGCACCGGCTGCGAGAACGATGTCGCCGACTTTCAGCATATCGCTGTTGCCCAAAACAGCCTGCGGCAAATCGGTGGCGTCAATTTTGATCAAGGCCACATCCGTTAGCGGATCGGTGCCGATGACTTTGGCAATGTAAGTTTTGGTCACTCCGCTGATCTCCACCACGGCCTCGATGCGATCAGATTCGCCGACGACGTGGTTGTTTGTCATGATGTAGCCGTCCTTGGAAACGATGAAGCCGGAACCGACGCCGTTGGGCCGATTATTTTCTTCAGGACTTGGACCGTTGCGGCGTCCGCGAGGACCACGGGGGGTATCGGGCTCTTCAGGAGCTCCATCTTCGCCAAAGAAACGATAAAAAAACGGACGAAGCTGCGGTGGAATGTCCTCAATTTTCGGGGTTTCTTCAGCTTCGGATTTACCACCATAGGCAAAGATGGTGACCACGCTCGGCAGGATTTTTTCCACCACCGTCGCATAGCTCATCTGGAGCTGTCCGGCGTTGGGCAGCGGCGTATCGTCCGTCACCAGACGGCTATGAAATTGTCCGGCGTCTAACTTGGTGGTAGGCGCCTTGATATCCGCAAAGCTGGAATTGACAGAGAGAGTCAAAAATCCCGCAGCGGCCAGGATCTGAGTCAATCGAGTGGGTGTTTTCATAATGGATGAGGTATTCAAAGGGCGTGTCTTGACGCACAGGCTAAGACGGAAACGTTGAGCGATTGTTGAAAACTATTCTACACACAAATACGCACAGCGGCGACGTTTAAGCGCTCCGACTCGAACGTAAGTCGCCTTGGGCAGCATGGCCGAAACTTCATCTCTAAGGAAGCGCTCAACAAAGCGATGGTTGAGAAGAGTTCTATTTTCGGCAGGAACCCGACGTTTGTTTTCAACCCTGTGAATTGGGGACAAGGTGCCCGCTAGGCTTCAGTGGCTTTTTTTTGGTTTGGTTGGAGTCTCGGTCTGCTTTGGGGCTTCGTTTTCTGACTCAGGCCGCTCTTAGCAGGCGCTTCTTGGCAATGACCAAATTGGCCAGGGCAAAGAGCACTTCGAGTCGCGCCGTGTTCTTCCTCAGCCCGAGATAGCGCACCTTCTTCAACTTGCCTGGAAGTGGCGCGGGGGGAGCTTTCAAGCGTGTGTTCACAGCTGCGAATGCAGCGGGGCATAGCCTCAATAGTTAGAGGCGCATCTGCACGGATTTGATGACCTCACCCAGCGTATCGGCATGCTTCTCGAACGAATCGAACGGGCACTGGCAGAGCAGGATGAGGGATTTGTCTCCTTCCTTCTTCACATAAGAGACCAGGAACAAGATGTATTTCTTGGTGCCTTCTCCATCGGAAGCCACGCCTTTGTGGGTGAAGGAGGTCAGGCCGACATCATCCCCGCCGGCCACTTCGGGATCATTGCCATCATTCCAAAGCACTTCCTTGAAGCGCTCGCCGACTTGTTTCTTCAGCGATTCCTCCTCATACGTGACCTCGGAAGTGTCGATGCCGAAGACGTTCATGGCCAACTGTTTGTCCGGTGATTCCACATAGACGCCACGCTCGGTTTTCTGCATCTCTCAGGCAGCCGGGAACGAGACAGCCATGTCAGGCTTCCCCTCGTTGGGGTAGCTGTAGGTCTGCACGTCCGCAGCGGCTTCATCTGGGATCTCGAGCAAGGCGAGCTCTTGGGGATGTGGAGGCGTGAGAAGTAGCTGTGAGAGATCAATCGAAATGCTGCTCCGTGCCGCTCCATTGGAGCTTCGGCGCACCGCCGTTTTCATCGGGGATGAGCTTGAAGGTGATGGTGATGTCAAAGTAAGCGCCTTCTTCATCGCTCTTGGGGATCTGGCCGCTGACCTCGGCGACGACGACAGTGGAGGCACCGCGTTGGGCAATGTTCACATCATGCAGAGTGTAGGTGAAAGCGTCCTTTTCGAACTTCTTGAAGAAGTCGCCATTCCCCAGGTGCTCTTCAGCAGCCTTCTTGGCAGGTTCGAGGAGGTCCACGGCCTCGGAGAGACCCGTTCCATCCAGTGTAAGTTGGTAAACGGCGGCGGTAAAGGTGGCCCACTTGCCGCTGCATACCTGCACGAAGCAGGAATCCACAGCATCCCAAGCGACCTCGTGGGTGTAGTGGCCGCTGTTGGCTTTGTCGCTGGCGTGCATCCCAGTCGTTTTGCCAAGGATGGCCCCTGTGTTCGGGTTGATCACATAGTTGGTGATGCCTTCGGCTTCGGGATCGTTTGCGGAAAGTGCTCCGTCATCTTCGGTTTCGCCATCGGGCGTGGATTTGCCCTGCACGCCCCAGGCGATCGCGAATTGGCCGCGGCGAGACTGGGAGCCGCGAATGAGTCGCCATCCATCACCGGAGGTGGCTGGACCGGAAGAGTCTGCTCCTGCGAGTGAATCTTCGGCAGCGATCTGCTCAGCCTTGGCAATAATGGCCTGGGCTTCCTGCTCCAGATCGCCATAGAGTTCTCCCGCGCCTTCGACTTCATCGATAGGGATGTCCTTGTTCTTGAGGGCGGTGGTATCAGTGGGCTCTCCTGCCGCAAACTTGCCTTTCTTCTCCAACACGCGGATGAGGCCGCCCTCGGCGAAGTAAAGACGCTTCTCAACGACGGAGGTGGCAGCGTTCTCCTGCATCGGCGTCATCTCCGAGCGGTCAAGCACGAAGAGCAGCTCGCTGCCTCTCATGATGAATTGCTTCTTCCCTTGGCCGTGATCGTCAAAAGAGAGAGATTCAACGCGGTAGTAAGGCGTCTCGTCTTCGCTCTTCCAAACGTGGTTCTCATAGGCGTGACCGCCCTCCAGCCCGGCTGCGCTGTAGCTGTAGTGCAGCCAGATTTCGTAATTTTTCTCGACGCTTTCAAAGACGCTGGAGATACGCTTCAGGGCGGCTTTGTCCTGAGCAACGAGGGAGGAAGCCGTGAGCATCACGGCGAGGAGGAGCGATGTTTTCATGAGAAGAAGAGGTATAAAGCGGCGGCCTGGATGGCCACGCCACCAATCAGCATGGCAAGGAAAATGAGCGTCGTCCGCTTCCTTCGGCCAGGGCTAAAGAAGATCATGCCGCCGGGGATGCCGGCCAGCCCGCTGACGATCTGGCCGCCCATCACAGAAGCGATCATGCCGAGATGCGCATCCGCGCTGGCGGAGCCGGAGTCATTGGCCATGACGCTGGCCATGAGCTTCATCGTTCCGAGAACGAAGGCCCCCGCTAGCCACAGGATGATAAAGATGATCCCGCTGGCCACGAGCCATGCGGAGGCCCCCTTGGGAGGTTCAGGGAGCGAAGGAGGTTCCATCCTCGGAGGATTGATCAGGGTTTGCCCACCCTGATGGATTTCAGAATGCCAAGTTTGGCATCCAGATCTTCATCAGGAGCGGGCAGCGGATGCTGGCAGATGAGGATGAGGAATTTATCAGCACCCTCGACCACATACTGCACGAGGTTCACCGCATACTTTTTCCCTTCGTCCTGCGCCACGCCATTCTCAAAGGTGGCGGTGAGCTTCAGCGCCTCGTCCTTGTTGACCTCAGGGGCATTGCCCTCATTCCAAACGATCTCGCTGAACTTGCCGCCGACGTCCGCCTTGATGCTTTCGAGCGCTTTGCCGACCTCGCCCGCGTCGATCAGGAGCAGGTTCGTGGCGACGACTTTGTCCGGCGAGACGACATAGCAGCCCTGATCAGACTTTTCCAAAGCCCAGTCGGCCGGGAAGTCCACCATGAAGAGCGGCTTGCCCTCAGCAGGGTAGGCGAAGGTCTGCGAAGAAGCATGCGCCTTCACGGATTTAATGAGCGCCAACCCGGCATCACCGTGCTTGTCAAAGCCATCGGGGCTGGAGATGAGCTGGACAAGGATGAGGCTCTCCGCGTCGGGTTGATTGATGATGAGGCAGGCGAGGTTCACCTTGCCCTCGTCATCTGCGCCTTTGGCCTGCAGCAGCAGGCTGGCCACGCCATCGCCCTCGATTTTCTGAAGCTCTTCAAACTCCAGATCCTCGTAGTCTTCGGCGAGGAGTTCCTTCGTCTCGGTGACCGCCTCATCCACCTCTTCATTGGTGGACTCCAGCGGCGTCACCAGCACGAGGAAGCTGTCGTCATCCTTGGGGTTGGCCAACAGGCCGTTGCCCTCGTTTTGAATCTCCCAGTCTTCCGGGAAGCTCAGGTCGATAACCGGTTTTTCCGCTGGGTAAGCGACGACTTGTGCCGCACGGGAGATGGATGAGAAGAGAAGGGCGGCGCAGAGTAGAAAAGCAATTTTCATTCGAAATTGTCTTTCATGGCATCGCCCAGGAAAGTCAACCTCACCAAGCTAGTATTTTCTTTACTTAAAGAAGCTCTGCGGCATGCTCACCTCACCATAAGCTGGCAATCTCTTCGCTGCTCAACGCTCGCTCAAACACGGCGATTTCATCGAAATGGCCTTCCGAATTGTCGGCATTGTCGCTGCGTCCACCAAGGAAGATCCACTCCGCCACCTCTTTCAATGCCGAATCACCCAGGGAAATGGCTGCCCCTCACCGCAGCCTGGGGACTGCTTAGCAAAAAAATAGAGAACGGGTGAGAACAAGCGAATGACAAACACAGATAATGTAAGCATAATGCCCACCTCAATGCAAAAACCTTTACTCTTTCAGGCGATAGCCTTTATCACGATGGCCAGTTTTCTGGCTCTCCCACAAGCCCATCTGAATGCCAAAACGGCCAGAAAATCCGCCGTCAAAGCCAGCTACAAACAAGGCGCTGCACCGACTGCGGCCTCGCTGGTGGCTGACATGAATGCCTCGGTCATTTTCATCGTAAAAAACAGCCGGGACATCAACCAGAGATCCAAGCAGGCCCGCCCTTTCTGGACCGCGCTTCAAACCATCACCGAAGGCATCGGTGGTATGGAAGCCGGTATCGAAGCAAAGAATGCCGACATGGTAAGGGGCCTTGAAATCACAGGCCGTGGCATCACTCAGCTCTCGGCCACTTGGGGCATGATTCGCGGTGCCCACCCGAAGTCCTCCGTGGGCCGTGGTGTCATCGCTCTGGCCAGTTCTTATGAGATGTTTCAGAACTACTTTGGCCCTGCTGCTGCACGTGTGAAAAAGCGCGGCAAGCTAACGAAAAATGAGATCACTCTGGTCAATACCTGCGACGCTCAATTGAACAGAATGCTGCCAACTCTTGAACGGGTGGCCAACAAAGCACGCCCGAACTCCTACCAGCAGAGAATGATCATTGATCTTCTCAATCTGTTGGAAGAACTTATTGAGATTGATGGCAACAGCGTGCGCGGTTACGCCAAATACATGTATCAGTGGAACCGCATCCAAAATGCCTTCCATGCCTACACGGATATCGTTCAGACCTGTTACCCTGAATACTATGAAACATGGTCGCTCCTGGATACCGACATTCAGGAAATGAGCACGGTTTTCGAGGAAGAAACCTCCACCTATTACGAATCCTGGGACTACACCACCGTCAGCATCGAAAGCTATGACGACTACTATGAGGAAACCGCGATTACGGAAACGGTGACGGAAGAAGAAGAAACCCAGTATGAAGAAACAATAGAGTCCTACGAAGAGGAAGAGGCCACCGAGGAATTCGAAGAGGAAGTGGAAGAATTCGAAGAGGAAATCGAAATCGAAGAGGACGAAGAAGACAGCCTCTTTGAAGAAGTCGAAGATAGCTATGATGACGATGACGGCGACGGCATCTCCGACGAAGAAGACCTAGATGACGACAATGACGGAACCGCCGACGAAGAAGACACCGATGACGACGGAGACGGCTACAGCGACGAAGAAGACGCCGATACTGAAGAAGAAGAGGTCGAAGAAATGGAAGAAGAAGACGACGATGACGGCATCGCCGAAGAATACGAAGAAGAGTATGAAGAAAGTGGCGGTGACGAAGAAGAAGAGGAAGAGTAATCTCCCGCTATTGCTTCAACTCCCGAAAGCCTAAATAGAAAGCGCGTGGTATCCTGACCACGCGCTTTTTTATTGGCCGAATCCCTCTACTTCAGCCCTGAATCAATGGGCATGATGCCCAGTTTGCGTGCAGCGGAGATGGAGATGAGTTGAATGTCCGGATCTTCGCCGCTTGTCAATGCCTCTCGATGCTCATGCAGCGACTCATTGCCTGTTTCCACGGCACTGCTGAAAGTCTTGTAGGATGCCTGAAACTCCTTCAGCTTCACATCTTCGGGCAGACTCGGCAGTTCCGTGACCGGCTTAAGCTGGTCATTGCCGAGCAGGGTCGTTTCCAAGCCCACAAGTTCGCCATCCTCCCCGCTGCCCGTTTTGAAGGCCAGAAAGCAATGACTTGGCACCATGACCAGATAGGCATCAATGCCAATCTTCCTCAAGACAGAGGCCATCAGCACGGAACCGTCCACACAATTGGCCTGGGTCGCTTCGATGCTTTGATCCAAAAACCGCACCGTTTGGCTAACCACAAATTTGCTCGGGGTGGTGGTGGAAACATCGCTGTATTTGATGCCTCGTCTTTGCAGCACATTCCACACGGCGAAGACCTGAAGCATGACCTGCTCGGGATCTTTGGACTGATAGCCTGAAAAAGCGCTGACGAGTCCGCTGGTCAAAGCCTCCTTGAGAATCCCGTCCACCATGGGGTGGTTTTCATTCACATAAGCGGCGAAGAGCCAGGAAAAGTCGTCAAACTCTTCGCCATCCTCATCCCACAGCACATAAAAGGGGCAATCGTTCAGAGACTTCATCGTGCATGTCTCCGTTTCATCGGCCAAGGGTTCACCATCGACCTTTACCTGAAAGGTAGCCGTGACCGGACGTTGCTGACGAACCTTTAGCAGAGCCTCAAAATTCCAGGCGGCTTTTGGGAAAACCCGTGCGGCCCCATCATCGGTCCGGTGGATCACGCCCTTCCACTTGGAAGGCTTCAAGAATCCTTCAACGGAGACCTTCACCTCCACCTCGGCCCCATCCTCCAGCCCCTCAAGCTGCACCCCCAGCCAACCGTTTTCATCCCCATAAATGGGCAGATCATTGTTTTCCGAATCAGCTTCATTTTCGGATTTTTTATCTTCTGCCGACTCTTCTTCCCCATTCCAATCCACCGTGGCCGTGGCCACCAGGGCACTTGGGAAGAGATCTCTCTCCGTGAAAGACCAGGGTGAAAACGAAGGCTCAGCAGGCAAAGCCATCGAGGATAAAAGCAGTAAAGATATGACGAATCTCATGTTGGGATATACAAGCTAAAAAAGAGCCAAAACCAGCCTTGGCAAGCAGCTCTCACTATCAAGTTAACAAGGAACCGTCATCCAGGCTGCTTTATTTTCGCGCCTCAGAAAAAGCTTTATCCAGCACACTTTTGAGCGTGACTTCGGCACCGCCCTGACGCTTGCTCTCATCGGCGGCCCCCATGAAGGCATAAATTTCCAGCGTTTCCTCTGGGCTGACCGGGGCCACACCGGTGCGGAAAAAGTGAACTGCGGATACCAGGAGGGGATCGTAACCGTTCGAGGAACCTACGGCAGATTCACCTTTTTCACCGATGGCCTTGCCGCCATACCCTTTGCCTTCCGTAAAGGTGCCTGTGCGGCCGCCTTCCCAAGTGCCTTTGACCAGGATCTTTCCGTCAGCCGTGGTGCCGCGCTTCACCGAAACACAGCCCGTGCCCATGACGGTAAACAAGCTTTCGACCCCATGAATGCCATACCAAAAAAGATCGGGATGCGTCGGCTCCAAGGAGGCCGGACTGAAGGTTTCCGCCTGAGTGACCTTGCCAATGCTGCCCGCACGCACGGCCTGAGTATCGGCCCCGAAACGCAGCGATGACGAGGAAAATACGGGCACTCCGGCCTTCTTAGCTTCGTCAAAGATCTTGACGGCATCCACCAATGTCCCGGCAATCGGCTTGTCGATGAAGACCGGCTTACCGGCCTTCAGGCAGGGTAAAAGTTGCTCCAAATGAGGACGACCATCATTGGTTTCCAAAAAAACCACATCCACCTTGTCCAAAAGCGCCTCAATGGTCGGGACAATCTCCACTCCCATGGCTTTCACCTTCTCCGTGTATTCAGGGACACGTTTGGTGCTGCTTTCGATGTCCTTTGATCCCTGCGGATAAGCGGCCACCATCCGCACCCCCATGACCTCCGGCTTCTGTGGATTGGCGTTCAGCATCTTGGAGAAAGCCAAAACGTGCGAGGTATCGAGCCCGATCATCCCTGCGCGGATGCTTTGTGCAGAGACAGACGAAACCGCCAGTGAGGCGACCGCGAGGAAAAGAATGGAGCGAATCATGGAGACTGACATTACGCCATCCCCAACACCGCCTTTCGCACTCATGACTTCCACATGCAGATGCGTCACAAAAGGCCTGATTGATACTCCTTTGGGCTGCCCCTTGCATTTCCGTCCTTCCCAGCGAATCTGCGCGCCCCATGTCAGCCACCGACACGCGCGAAGTCATTTTAGAAGCCCGTGAACTCACCCGTGAATTCGACGGGGTGAAGGCGCTCGACCGTTTTTCATTCCAGCTCCACCGGGGGGAGATTCTCGGCCTGCTGGGGGCCAATGGTGCTGGCAAGACGACGGCCATGAACTGCATGCTGGGCCTGACACTGCCCACCTCGGGCGACCTGTTCGCTTTTGGGAAAACCCTGGAGGCTCATCGCATCGAGATCCTGAAGAAGACGAACTTTTCCTCCGCCTACGTCAGCCTGCCGGGAAACCTGAAGGTTTGGCAGAACCTCATCGTCTTTGCCCAGATTTACGGCGTGAAGAATCCGAAGAAGAAGATCGCCGAGCTTCTGGAGTTGCTGGAGGTGGCCCATCTGAAAGATCGCGTCACGGGCCAGCTCTCCGCCGGGGAGTCCACCCGCGTGAACCTGTGCAAAGCCTTTCTGAACGACCCGGAACTGCTGATGCTGGACGAACCCACCGCCAGCCTGGACCCGGACATCGCCGACAAGGTGCGCAAGGTCGTGCGCAAGGTGCAGAGCGACCGTAACATCGGCATCCTCTACACCAGCCACAACATGCGTGACATCGAGGAGGTCTGTGACCGCGTGATCTTCCTGCACAAGGGCAAGATCGTCGCCGAAGGCACGCCGGACCAGATCGTGCAGAAGTTCTCGGAGAACTCGCTGGAGGATGTGTTCATCAAGATCGCCCGCAGCGGGGATCTGGAGGCGTGATCCTCTTTGAAAGGATGGCAGGATTTTCAGGATTAACAGGGAGCTAATGATATGAACTTGAGAGTTATTTGGGCCTTGGTGCTTCGCTACATTTTCCTCTACACGCGCAATCCGGTGCGTCTGGTGGAGATGGTCTTCTGGCCGGTGGTGGACCTGCTGGTGTGGGGAAACCTGACGCTGTTTTTGCAACGCAACACCACGCAGGAGTTCGGCAACTACATCCTCTTTTTGTTAGGCGCGATGATCCTCTGGGACATCATGTTTCGTGCTCAACAGGGCGTGGCGATTTCCTTTCTGGAAGATGTGTGGACACGCAACTTGCTGAACATCTTCGTGGCCCCTGTGCGCACTTCTGAGTATCTCGGCGCGACCTTTGCCGTGGGCGTGCTGCGCATCATGGTCACGGGCGTGGTGTTGGGGACCATTGCGTGGTTCGGTTATGCCTTCAATGTGTTCATCTTGGAATGGTGGCTGGTGCCTTTCTTCCTGAACCTGATGCTCTTTGGCTGGTCTCTCGGCATGATTTCCACAGCTCTGATCCTGCGCTGGGGACAGGCGGCGGAGTCGCTGGCCTGGGCGGTGCCTTTCTTCATCCAGCCTGCCGTGGCCGTCTTTTATCCCGTGGCCGACATGCCAGCTTGGTCACAGCCTGTTGCCTGGGCTTTCCCGGCGACTTACATCTTTGAAGGCATGCGCGAGGTGATGAGGACAGGCACGATGAACCTGACCCTGCTGGCACAGGCCTTCACCTTGAACCTCATCTACCTGGCCGCCGCCGGGGGCCTCTTTCTGTGGATTCTGCGCCTGACCCGGAAGCGTGGACTGCTGACGAAGTTCGCCACGCAGTAGTCTTACTTCTTGGTCGCGGTCAGCTTCGCCTTGTTCTTGGCCCACTCAGGATTCGGCAGGGCTTCCCAGGCCTTAAGGTTTCGCACGCTGCCTTCCACACCCATGACGAACATGAGGCTGTGTTTGTCCGTGCCGATCAGCGGATGCGTTCCGGTGAGGCTTTTGCCATCCACGGTGCCGACCATTTCCTCACCCAGGACTTCGAAAACGACGCTGTGCCAGTCGCCCAGTTTCAGTGGTGTTTTGACTTCGCCCAGGGGCACGGGCTTGTCGGGGCCGCCGTGGTCATTGTCATCCTTGGAGATGCGAAAGCCGCCCTCGGTCATGTGGATGCTGCATACGTAGTCCTTGGCATCTACGGTGCGAATGCTCAGGCTGCGATACCTGCGCCCGTCCATGGGCACGTCGTTCATGCGCACCTCACACTGGATCACCACGTTCTTGTAAAGGAAGCCGTAGGAGGCTGTGGCGGGGTGTTTCACTTCGGCGGTTTCACGCCCGGTGAAGACCCCGTCCTCCACGGCCCATTTGCCGCCACGCGGCACGGCATTCCAGCGCCAGCCTGAGAAGCCGCTGGCGAAGCCGTTCGACTTGCCATCGAAGGGTTTCAGCGGCTGGGAGAAATCCTGGTCCACCAGTAGTTTGCCACGCGTGGTCATGAGCGTGGATTGCTCATCCGCAGCGATGGCGGAGAGGGTGAGCAAAGAGAGGGAGAGCCAGAGAAGGGAGACTTTATTCATCATCAAGGGCAGTCAGAACGTCGCCCAAAGCCTGAATATGACGATCAATCCGCGCCCTAGACCAAGCGGCCCCAAAATCCGGGCTGCATCAGCAGGGCAAACAGACCGCGCAAGGTCTGTCCATCCGCTTTGGTGGCCAAGTAGTAGCCGCGATCTCCCGAGCGCCAGGTGGCCATGTGCCAGTCACCCTTTTGGGCAAACAGCGGCTGCGTCGTCGTGGGGGCACCCTTCAGACCGCTGATCTGAAAGGTGACCAAATGCGCCGGGCTGTCCGCCGTGACCTTGAAACAGACCACGGAGGCCGGACGCCCGCCGATCTCGATGACCTTGCACCCCAGTGTGTCATGGGCGGTCAGATCCTGGGGCAGACCTTCAGGCACAGGCACGTTGGCTTGGGCCAGCACGGCTTTGAGGTGACCCAGATCGGACGAGAATTCATCCAGCGGCAGCGTGCCGGAATTGAGCCCGCTCACCACTGCAAAAGCCTGGGATTCCCAAACGGCGGGCTGCGCATTCCACCACCAGCCGACCGCACTGAGGGCGATGACCGCTGCCAGGGCCAGCCACGGCATCAGCGCGGGTTTAGAAACGGGCGTCGGGGCTTCGGCCATCATGGCGGCCAGCAGACGTTCATTCAGGCCCAGGGGCACAGGGCTGGCATTGAAGGCCGTAGCCGCCTGCTCATCAAAGGCACTGCGCTTTTCCACCCAGGCCCCCAGGGCAGCATCGTCCCCGGCGAGCACACGCGCCTCTGCCTCTGCATCGCCAGGGCGCAACGTGCAGGCATCAAGGTTCAGTCTGGCTTCTTCGGGTGTCATGGTCGGTCTTTCAAATCAGTTACGCCTGCGGTCTGCAGCAATATCCGGCGCAGGCCGTCTTTGGCACGGGATAAACGGGACATCACCGTGCCAATGGGAAGGTCAAGCGCCTCCGCGATGTCTCGATAAGAGAGCTCTCGCAAATAAAACAGCACCAAAGGCGCACGGTAGTGTTCATCCAGCGCATCGAGAGCACGCTGGAGGGTTACCGAGTCCACAGTGGGGGATTCATCCGGGATGTCCTCCGTGCTGCCATGCAGGTCTGGCTCAAACTCCACATGCTCATGCTTCTTTTCCCGCCGGGCGATGGCCAGCCATTCGCGATACAGCGTGGTGTAGAGCCAAGTCTTGGCCTTGTCTGTGTCACGCAAGGTATGGCCCTTGCGCGCCCATTGCAGAAAAGTCTGCTGCACCAAATCCTCGGCCAGCCCCTCTCTGCGGCACATGCTTTGGGCAAATCGAAAAAGCCCCTGATAATGAGCGTCTATGAGTTGCTTGAAATCGGGTGCAGTAGCCATGGGCGCAGCAGAGGACTTCGGACGCGGCTTGCGGTCAACTTCAATCTCACGGGTGGAGTCTAACCACGTGAATTGTAACATTGGATTGGAGACAAGGGAGAGCATCAGAATGAAGGGCTGCCTCTATGGGAGACAGCCTTTTTTGAATATTCCAAAGTCACCGAAAAAAAGATTACTTTCGCACAAGCAACCCCAGTCCGGCCAGAAAGGCATCACTGCGGGCCAGGGTGTCATCCAGGAGCGCCTTGTCCCGCATGAGGTAGCCGTGGACGCCGCCATCGTTGATCACGAGTTCGCTCTTGTTACCCGCCTTCAGCATGGATTCGTGAAAGGTCTTCGCCCCGATGAATGGCGTGACGGTATCCCCTGTGCCGTGAAAGGTGATCGTGGGCGGCAGGCCTGCCCGCAAATGATGCACCGGAGAGAGCTCCTGCCAGCGGTCACCGATTTTGGCCTGACCGTAGCCTTCCTTGGAGCAGTCGATCACCGGAAACAGCAACACCAGGGCGGCGGGCGTGGCGGACACAGCGGTGTCTTCTCCGTCTTCAGTGACCGTGTCAAACAGGGCCGTGGCCGCCGCCAGATGCCCGCCTGCGGAGCCGCCGCTGACGATGACCTTCTGCGGATCGACGCCCAGTTCTTTGGCGTGTTGTTTGACATAGCGCACGGCGCTGCGGGCGTCCTTCACGCAATCGAAGACGCTCACGCCCGTCTTGGCACTGTGCAGACGATACTGCACGCTGATGCCCACCAGGCCTAACTTTGAGTAATGTGCCGCAAAGGGATACATGCGCTGCGGATTCCCCCCGGTCCAGCCACCGCCATGAATGGTGATGAAACAGGCGCGGGAGTCGGTGGCCTTGTGGCCCTCCGGCTCAAACACGAACAAAGACAACTCAAGACCTCGGACTCTTTTATACACGAGACTGCGCGTGGGCGTCAGCTTGGCGGCCAAATCATCCACAGGGTCGGGCTTTTTGGTGACAACCTTCTTGGTAGCTGAGGTCTGGGCATGCAAAGAGAGAGCCCCCAGGGCCAGAAGACCAGTGAGGCAAAATCGAAGGAAGGGCGCATTCATGAGCGCGAGAGAACGTGTGTCCAGGAGGCAAGCTTGCGGAGGATTGCTTCCCAAAGAAGCTTCATGAAGTCTGGCTTTCGAGTGCTGACTACTTGGCTTGCACCCAGGCCTCATTGAAACGCGCGATTGTCAGCCGAGTGTCTCGCTCATAAAAACAAAGAATCGTTCCATCGGCCAAAACAGCCAGGTCGGAGTAGGCGCTCTTGCCTGCTTCCAGGGTCTTGTTGAGTTCCCAGGTCTTACCGTCATTGCGGCTGAGTTTGATCGACAGATTCTCACGCAATCCTCGTCCCCCAGGCACCGGTTTGCCATCGGCATCCAGCTTCAGAGTATGAGGATTGGCAAAGATCAGAGTGCCGGGCTTTTGCGGCAAAGAAATCAAGCTACCCATGCAGATCGGCTCCCAGAGGGCCTCATCAAAGCGTGGCTTGCTCCAGCCCGTGGCCCCATCGGCGCTGATGGTGATAAGCCGCCGACTGGCCTTGGAAGTGCTGCGAGTATTGAGCATGACGTGACCGTTCGAAAGGATGGCCAGCGTGGTTTCATTGGGATTGGCGAGGTCTCCTTCGTTGGGAGCCGCGATGTCTCCGGCCTTCCAGGTCTGACCATGATCATCGCTGTAAATCGTGCCTGCCATGGAGGGAGCATGATCCCCCGGTTTGCTTCCATAGGCGAGCCAGACAGGCACCACCAGACGACCGCTCTTGATCTGGACACCATGCCCAGGACCTGTGGCGAGCACGTTCCAAGGGCAGCGCGGTTTGAACCCCTCAAAGGCCGCCGTGATCTCGCGTGGCGCACTGAAGGTCAGGCCGTCATCACTGCTGCTCATGTAAAAACAGCGGGCGTAGTTCAGGCAGTAGAGGAAATGAATCGTTCCGTTTTCGTCCACGATGGCCACCGGATTGTTCACCGTCTGCTCCTTGTCGCCGCCTTCCTTTTTGCGGGGATTGCCCTCCGCACGTTCGCCATGATGGGCGATGTGGCGTGGCGCATCCCAGGTCTTGCCGCCATCCATGCTGCGGCGCAGATGCACCTGGATTTCGCCCCAGTCCTTGCTGTCGTTCATGCGTGCTTCGCAATAGGCCAAGACGGTGCCTTTGCCTGTCACGACAAGGCCGGGGATGCGATAAAGAGCGGCCCCTTGGCCACCTTCGAAGATGTCGATCTTTTCCAGGAAAGGTGTGGCTGCTTGAACCGGGAGGGCGAGTAAAACGGAAAAAAGAAGAGTTTTAAACATACGAGATCAAATGGTGACAGAATCCGAGGATGTAGAATGATTGGTTAGTCCCGCCAATGACTCTCCATGCCAATTGGGTTGGATGAATAAAGACGCGCAACGTTGGGTGATGTTGCTGGTAAAAGTGTGTAACCATTGGAAACAGCATCACGGACAAACCCGGTTGTCAGTCCGGCGAAAGACCTCTTCATTCAGCCACAACCATGAGCCACTCACCTCTTCGCCGTTCCCTGCTGCTCGCCGCCGCCACCCTGCCCTTCACGGCAGCCGGAGCGGCCGCACGACCACGCGAGGCCGCTTCGCTCAAGGCCCAGGATCAGCTCGCCGCTCTGGAAACCTCCACAGGTGGCCGACTCGGAGTCGCCGCCTTGGATAACGAAGACGGTGCCTGGATTCATCATCGCGCCGATGAACGCTTCCCGCTTTGCAGCACCTTCAAGGTCATCCTCGCCGCCGCCATTCTGAAACGGAGCGAAACCGAAAGCGGCCTGCTGGAGCAACGCATCCACTACACCGCCGCCGATCTCGTCACCTACTCCCCCATCACGGAAAAGCAGGTGGGCAAAGGCATGACCGTGGCTGAACTCTGCGCCGCCGCCCTACAATACAGCGATAACACGGCCGCGAATACCCTGATCAAGATCCTCGGCGGACCACCCGACGTCACCGCCTTTGCCCGGTCGATTGGCGATGAGACCTTTCGGCTCGACCGCTGGGAGACCGAGCTCAATTCGGCCCTCCCTAATGATCCCCGCGACACCTCCAGCCCCGCCGCCATGGCCGCCAGTCTGCAAGCACTCGCTTTGGGAAAGAGACTGCAAAAACCCTCGCGGGACCAGTTGGTGAAATGGATGCTCGGCAACACCACCGGCGCTGCCCGCATCCGCGCAGGCCTGCCCCAGGATTGGCAGGTGGCTGACAAAACCGGCACGGGCGACTACGGCACGACCAACGACATCGCCGTCCTGTTTCCCCCTGGAAAGCCGCCGCGCGTGCTCGCCATCTACTTCACTCAAAAAGATCCCAAGGCCCCCATGCGCAGTGAAGTCATCGCCCAGGCTGCACAGATCGTGTTTCAGGCATGGGGTTGAGCAGATTCACCAAAAAACACTTGGTCGAGCAATTCGGAGTTTTTCATGCGTTTGAGTCCCCCGCATGAGATCGCTACTCCTCGTCCAGGCCATCGCTTGCCTCTACCCGCCCACCAATTTCCTGAACTATGGCAAGCCCGGCGAAGACGCTGTCGGCGTGGGCATCCTCAAGAACTACAAGGCCGCCTTTGGCTCCGAATCCGACACGCCCGAAGGCCGTCAGCGTCTGGGCAAAGCCGTCTCCCCCATCTACCACATCACCCCCAAGCTGCCGCCCACCTTCATCATCCATGGCGACAAAGACGAACTCGTCCCCATGCAGCAGTCCGAAACCTTCGTCGCCCGCGCTACCGAGGTCGGAGCCATTACCAAACTTGTGGTTAAACTCGGCGCCGCCCACGGCTGGACCGACCGCATGCCCGATTACATCCAGATGGCCGAATGGTTCGACGCGCACCTCCTCGGGGTGAAAAAGTGACCCGATGCCAGGCGGTCCCGCCTGCACTCCACATTTCTATGGCGGGCCGCCCGGCCCTCGCTCCCCTCTCCTTGCCCATGCGCCCCTTGCACCTGCCTGGCGACTACGCCCGCATCCACATCGTTCACAGCTTTCAGGAACTCCTCACCACCCCGCTGGTCCAGGGAATCAACGCCCTCTGCTGGCCCCGACAATTGGAAGGCGATTTCAATGAAGTCGTGGAAAAGCTCGGCGGCTGTGAAGGCGTCTTGCCCCTTGATGAAGATCTCCTCCAGGCGCTTCCCCTCAGCCCCTCCGGCCAGGTCGCCATCGCAACCATGCTTCAGGATCACCGTCTTCTTCAGGAGCACGGCCTCGCCCCCGAGCTCAACTGCATCCGAGCTTACCCGCGTGATGAAGCCCCGGACATTGTCCCCACCGATGTCTATTCCTTTCATGCCGACAGCGCCACGACCGAAGCCGACACCTACCTCTGCACCTATCACGGTGCCAGCAGCGAAGGACTGCGCAACGACCAAGCCCTGCGCCGCGTGGACATCCCCGAGATCCGCGCCGATTTACTGCAACAGTATGGTGGAGAGGACGACGAAGACTTTCAAGCCTACCTCAGCGACCATTGCTACGATCTCCACTACGCCCCCGCCCCCCAGGCCCAGCCCTTTTCCTTTGGCCTCGGTCACCTCTGGCGTGTCGCCGTGGATTACCCCGACAGCCCAGTTCCCCCATGCATCCACCGCGCCCCGGATCAAGCCCCCGACGATCCACCGCGTCTCCTGCTGATCAGTTAAACCGAAAACCGGAATTGCCGACGCCATCGTCGGATTGGGGAAAGACACGGGGAGGATTCAATCGTTATCGCGGCGAAATTTTAGCCGCTACGCGATCCATCTAACTTGGAGATTGAACGCCTTATGGCCGATCACTTGCAACGCAATGAACACTCCTGGGAAAAGCAAAAGCTTACCATGTCAAACAATCTATCTGGCTACCAAAATCTCCACCAAGGCGTGGCTACGGTCGTGGTCCTGGGTGAAGGAACTTGTGGAGGCACAGGAAGGGCGTCACAGATCTCAGGAATTCCAAGCTCCTGAAAACGCTCCAGTGTCTGTGGGTCGGTGCCACAGTATCGGATAGCCTGGACACAGGAACCGTATGTGGCCTCAAACATAAGCTCAAGTTCCTCATCGGTCTCAGGCTGTCGCGACACTCGACAATGATGAATGCAACTCTGACATCCTGTCCTCTGAAACTCCTCGTTCCAAGTAATGTTGTTAGGTGCAGTCTCAGGAGGCAAGGCGCAGGTGATGCATGTGTCCACTGCGACATAGAACGGCCCCGGCACAGAATCTGGCTCTCGCTCGTATCTGGGTTGGACTAAAGGGTAGTGTCGCATCAGGCCAGTGGTAATGGGTTGCGCTGATCAAGATCTAAGATGTGTTGCTCCTGCCCCGAGCGGAGAGCATCGATGACACGACAGATGCCATGCGAGCCGTGGCCTGCAGCCGTTTTGTTCGCCTTGTTGTAGCCGGTGATTTGGCGTGAGTTGCTCATTGTGGTAGGGGGAGTGCAATCAATCGCCATAAAAGTCTCTGACGATCTCGTGATCCCTGAAAGCGACTCCCCAAATGTCTTCACCACCCTCGGCACACCTGAACGTCAGGCTCCAGTTCTCTTGGGGATCATCAGGATGCAGAGCGATAGTGTCTGGAACAATCGTTCTTAGTTCGGACGGAAACTCATGAAATCCGAGGCGATCAATCGCTGACCGCATAAAGGTGTCTAGCCCCCCTCTGATCATCGTCACTGTCGTTTGGTCTGGCTCGACGTTCTTCGGCCAATCTAGGGTCAACAGAACACCATTCCAGCGAAGCCAATCGACAGCAATCCTGTCTCCGATGTATCGACCCTCGCCAAAGGGCGTTTGAGGTGGCTGCTGTTTCCTTCCGAAGAACATTGGACTCTTTTAGTTGGGCGAACAGTGTCATTAGTCTGCCGCAATATCAGTTTGCAGCGATATGGAACGCCTCGTTTCCGGCCATGATTGAGCTGCAAGGCCCGTCAGGTCAAGGATTGAAGGATGGTTGACCACCTGATTCACCGCTAACATCTCTTAATCATTCAGCAGACAGAATCAATCGATAGGGAGTGAAAAAATATCGATCTTTGACGGTTCTTTAAATATTCCAGTAAACCGAAGTTGGCCGAAGGAGACTTTTTTCCAGAAAGCATCAGACAGCGAAACGGAGCGCGTTTAGAAAACGTTGATCTGATCCCACCCATGAAACCGCTTTTGTTCTGCCTGCTGCTTTCCTGCCCTGCCCTGGCCGCCACCCTGAAGGTGCCGCTGGAGACGATCCGTGCGGTGGGGAAAGAGGGGGCGGGCAATGAGCAGGCGACGGCGGCCTGGCAGGCACTGACCAAGGCGGACCCGGCGACGCTGCCGGAGGTGCTGGCCGGGATGAACGGGGCGAATCCGCTGGCGGAAAACTGGCTGCGGGCGGCGGTGGGGGTGATTGCGGATCAGGCCATCCCGCAGAAGACGCTGCCGGTGAAGGCGGTGCAGGCTTTCCTGGAGGACACCAAGAACAGCGCCACGGCCCGTGTCGTGGCCTTTGACCTGATCCAGCGGGCCGAGCCTGAACTGGCGGAAAAGATCACCTCGAGCCTGCTGGAGGACCCGAGCAGTGAACTGCGCCGTCATCCGGTGGCGAAGCTTCTGGAGGCGGGGGACGAAGCCTTTGCCCAGGACAAAAAGGATGCCGCCCTGGCCTCGTATCAGCAGGCGATGAACAGCGCCCGTGATGAAGATCAGATCAAGGCCCTGGCGAAGAAGCTGAAGGACCTGGGCAAACCCGTGGATCTGCCGAAGCACTTTGGTTTCCTGATGAACTGGAAGCTGATCGCACCGTTCACGAATGTGGAACGCAAGGGCTTTGACACGGAGTTTCCACCGGAAAAGGAGATCAAGCTGGATGCCGTTTACCCCGGCAAGAATGGCGACGCGAAGTGGACGGACTTCACCAGCCAGGATGAGTATGGTCAGATCGATTTTAACAAGCCCTTCACCATGCTCAAGGAGGTGACCGGTTATGCCTACACGGAGTTTGACTCGGCAGAGGAACGCGATGCGCAAATCCGGTTAGGCTGCAAAAACGGCTGGAAGGTCTGGCTCAATGGCGAGCTGCTCTTTGCCCGCGATGAATACCATCGCGGTGCGAAGCTGGATCAATACAAACTTCCCGTTAGGCTCAAAAAGGGCAAGAACACCCTGCTGGTGAAGGTCTGCCAAAACGAGCAGACGGAGCAGTGGACCGTCGAGTGGCAGTTCCAGCTCCGCATCTGTGATGCGACGGGGACGGCGATTGCTTCGGCGAAGTGACTTTGGTTTATCGTTATCATGAGAGCTTCGATCCGCCCCTCACCCCAGCCCTCTCCCCCAAGCGGGGCGAGGAAGGACGTCTTTTATCCTTCGATACCGCAGACCTAACCAACAGTTCCCTCTCCTCGGGAGGAGAGGGCTAGGGTGAGGAGCGACGGTTCCCTCTGCCCCAGACCTTCTTTCCACCCACATCCACTCACCATGAAACGCCAGATCCTCACCACCCTCTTTTCCCTCTCCCTCTTCACCGCATCCCACGCGGAGGATTTCACCCCGGAGCCGGGTTTCACCAGCCTCTTCAATGGCAAGGATCTGACCGGCTGGTGCTTCCGCGAGAAGGTGGACCGCAAGTCCCCCACGGTGGGTGCCGTGATGGCGACCTTCGATGGCAAGACGGAGGCCAAGGATGCAGGCACCTACACGGCGAAGGACGGCATCCTCACCGTGAGCTACCCCAATGAAATGGACAAGCTGACGGGGCAGTTTTATACCGTGCAGGAGTTCCCCAAGAACTTCGTGCTGAAGCTGGAGTTCCGCGCCTCCGTGAACGCCGACAGCGGCATCTTCATCCGCAAACCGCAGCTCCAGTGCCGCGATTATCTGGTCGCCGGACCCGACGCCTACAAGAGCCTGAAGAATTACAAGCCCCAGGACTGGAACCAGATCGAAGTCACCGTGAAGGACGGAGTCGCCCACTGCACCTGCAATGGCGAGGTCCTGGAAGCCGCCCTGCCCATGCCCGCCACCGGTCCCATCGGCGTGGAAGGGGATCGCGGCCAGATGGAATACCGCCGCATTCAGATCAAAGAACTGCCTTAAACTGCCATGTCACGCCTCCCTCTTCTCCTTTCGTCATTCGTCATTCTGCATTCGTCATTTGCCGCCGACTGGCCTCAGTTTCGCGGGCCGAATGCCTCCGCCGTTTCCACCGAAGCCGCTCCGGGCCCGAAGGTGGAAATCGCTTGGAGTGTTGACCTGCCGGGCCGTGGCCTCAGCAGCCCGATCATCATCGGGGACAAGGTTTTCCTCACCTGCTCCAGCGGGCCGGATCAATCCAACCTGCACGTCTTTTGCTTTGGCACCGCCGATGGCAAAAAGGTCTGGGAGCGCGTGATGAAAACCACGGGCCGCACCATGACGCATAACAAGACCAGCGTCGCCGCCGCCACGATGTGCAGCGATGGCGAGCGTGTCTTTGCCCTGTATTCCTCGAACGACCTCTTCGCCTTCGACCTCGCGGGCAACCTACTCTGGTTGCGCGGCCTAACCTATGATTACGCAAACGCCAGCAACAGCCTCGGCATGTCTTCCTCGCCCGTCGTCGTGGGTGACACCCTCATCGTGCAGAGCGAGAACGATAGCGAATCCCTGGCCGTCGGCATTGATGTGACTACCGGCAAGAACCGTTGGAAAAAGGAACGCCCCAAGGCAGCCAACTGGACCAGCGCCGTGGTTTATCATGACGTCGTCGCTTTGCAGTCCAGCAAAGGCCTCACCGGCATCCAGCCGCACACGGGCGAGATCGTCTGGGATTACACCGACGGTGCCTCCACCATCCCCAGCTCCGCCGTCACCGAGAACGCCATCTACGTCCCCTCCAACGGCGTCACCGCCCTGGTCCCCGAGAAAGGTGCCGCCTCCCAGCTCTGGCGCGCCCCCGGCCTGAAACCCGGCACGGGCAGCCCCCTGGTCATCGGCGATTCCATCTACGTCCTCAATGGCACGGGCGTCCTTATTAAAGCCAGCACCGCCAATGGCGATGAAGCCTGGAAACTCCGCCTCAAAGGCCCCTTCTCCGGCTCCCCTGTCGCAGCCGGGAAATACATCTACATCGCCAGCGAACGCGGTGACTTCCAGGTCGTGGACACCACCGCCAAGGAAGGCGAAATCGTCCACACGGTGGAACTCAAAGACACCATCCTCAGCACGCCCGCCATCAGCGACGGTGCCCTGTATGTGCGCAGCGACAAGAAGCTGTGGAAGCTGAAGTGAAGCGCCGATTCACTACCGTAAAACGAATTTCCAAATTCGTTCCATCGGGTTGCGGGCGCGGTGAGAGATGAACGGATTTTGAAATTCGTTCGACGCCCTGTCGCGCCCCTCAACAAACACACTTCCTGTTAGACCCCCATTTCGTCACCCTTCTACGCTCTACGAGCTAAGCAGGACACGTTCGTCATTCAGCCGCCTGACCTCGGCCCATAAACTCAATTTTTCACCAAATGCTGATTGTTTGAACTTTAATGGTTGACGAAAGACTCATCCATTGCATTAAAGTCAGCCAGGTATGCAAACAAACCTGCGCTTACTCAAAGACACGCTGCTCATCCCCGAGGTGTGGCAGAAACTCGGACTCCCCGGCGCGCCGGGAAAATCCTGTCGCTCCCCGTTTCGGCCCGATCACCGCCCCTCCTTTTCCATCCACGAGGGAGGCCGCCGCTGGAAGGACTTCGCCACCGGCGAGGGCGGGGACGTCATTGACTTCATCGCCGCTGCGCAAAGCCTCGACCTGCCCGAGGCCACCCGCCGTTTCCTCGCCCTGGCCACTCCCCACGGAGCACCGACGCCCCCGTCGGCATCCCTCCCCCCACACGCCCGCTTCCGCCTCAAGACCCACGCCGCCGCCCACGGAGCGCCAACGCCCCCGTCGGCATCCCCTCCACTCCCCGGCCCGCTGAATCCCGGCGGTCCTTTGCGTCGCGGCTCCGCAGCCAACCTGGAGACCATCGCCCGCACCCGGCACCTCGATCCCGCCGCCGTCTCCCTAGCGCAGGGCCTGGGCACCCTCGCCTTCACCCAGGTCTGCGGATTCCCCTGCTGGCTGCTCGGCGACCGCGCCCGCCGCATCGTCGAGGCCCGGCGCATGGACGGCCTGCCCTTTCCCGCCATCGGCCCCCTGGGCGAGCGCAAGGCACACACCCTGCGCGGCAGCCACAAGGACTGGCCCGTGGGCACCGCCGTGCTGGGGCACCTGCCCGCCTTCCGCGCCGTCATGCTCGTGGAGGGCGGACCGGACTACCTGGCCGCGCTGCATTTCGCGATCCAGTTTGAGCGCTGGGACATCCTCCCCATCGCCATGCTGGGTCGCAGCGCAGGCACCCGCATCGCCCCGGAGGCCCTGGCCCTCATCGCCGGACGTCCCGTCTGCCTCTACCCGCATGAGGACGCCGATGGCGGCGGCCTAACCAGTGCCGAAGCCTGGGCCACCCAGCTCCACACCCACGGCAGCCCGGTGCAAATCTACCGCTTCGCCGACCTCCACCAAACCGATGGCCGCCCCGTCAAAGACCTCAACGACCTCGTCCACCTCCACCCCGATGAAGCCCACCACCTGGAGAACCTGCTGCCATGAGGGCAGGGATCAGTGTTCAGTCATCAGTAATCCGTCTTCAGTCTTCAGCATTCGTCATTCGTCATTCGTCATTCAAAGCCCCCACCTCATCACACGCCCCCCCCTCTGACCACTGATTACTGAACACTGAATACTCCCCGCCTCGCCTCGCCTAACCACAAACCCAACAAACACCCCATGACCACCGATACCACCCCACACACCCCCGCCCCCCTCACCCCGGAGACCCGCGTCACCACCTTCATCCCGCCGCAGGCCACCGCCACCCTCACGCCGCAGCCGCCAGCGCCCGCGCCTTTGCCCGCCGCGTTCCCGCTCATCACCTTCCACGGCCCCGCTTATTACCTGAACTTCCAGGTCCCGGCGGATGCCCTCCTCATCGGCGATTACCACCTCACACGCGGCGACCTCACCGTCATCGGCGGCGTCCCCGGTTGTGGCAAATCCCGCCTGCTCATGTCCCTGGCCATCGCCGGGAAACAAGGCCCCGGCTCCACCTGGATGGGCATGCCCGTCCACGCCCACTTTCGCACCGCCATCATCCAGGCTGAAAACGGCGAAGTCCGCATCCAGGCCGACCTGCGCGACATCCGCCAGCAGGGGCACGATCTCGATGGCTGGCTGCACATCACCCCGCCGCCGCCCTTTGGCCTCAGCTTCACCAGCCCCGACTTCTGCGCCCAGGTCCACGACTGGCTCTGCGAAATCCGACCCGGCGTCGTCGCCATCGACCCCTGGAACTGCTGCACCCCCGATGACAAAGCCAAAGACTACCGCGCCGTCATCGAGTCCGTCCGCGCCACTCTCCCCGACGGCCTGGATAAACCCGCCCTCGTCATCGTCCACCACCTGCGCAAACAAACCGTGGGCGACGCCCGCCGCCGTGGCCGCGACCTGCTGAATGAACTCTCCGGCAGCTACGTCATCGGCAGCTCCTGCCGCAGCGCCTTCGTCCTGGAGCCGCCCACGCCCGATGGCGAAGACGACCGCGTGATCCACACCTGCGTGAAAAACAACAACGGCCAAATGGGCCGCCCCACCGCCTGGCACCGCCGCAACGGCCTCTTCATCCCCTGCACGGATTTTGACTGGGAGGAGTGGGAGAATGGCGGGTCTAACAAACGGCGTGCCATCGAGCTGGAGGATTTGGCGGCCATTTTTCAAAACGGTGAAATCACCCTCTCACGCAAAGAAGCCGTGGATGCCCTCAAAGACCGTTGTGACTTCTCCTCCGCCACCAGCGCCTACCAGGCCCTCAGGGTGGAAGGAGGTCGGTTCAGCGATCACCTGGATGAAGTCGGCGGCTTTCTCATCTTCCGCCCATGACCAGGCTCCTTTTACACTTTTACATTTCACTGAAAAGCCGGGGTGTGGAGTGTAATGTAAAAATGTCAAATCCAGCCCACGCCCCTTCCGAGCGCAGCAGCCCCAGGAGCGCGGACCTCCGAGTCCGCAGCAGGTCGCAGCCACATCACCGTGGAGCTGCCTCAGGCACCCGCCAGAGCCCTGAGTCAGAGGCTTCGAGAGGCGGCGGTGGCAGCTCAGTATCTTCCGTGTCATGACCCGCTGCGGGTTTGGAAACCCGCGCTCCGGCAGCATTACCGAGGCTGGATGGACCGCACTGGAAGGAAAAAGGAAACGGGCGGTCAGTCCCCCTCACGCTCCCGTTTCAGGAGGGCGGCGAAAGAGACCGCGAAGCCCCCACCAGCCCAGGAAAAGCCCCGGCAGAGCCAAGACAACACCCAGGCCCAGGACCATCTGACCAGCCATGCGCTCGCAGCCGCAAAGCAGGTAGCGCGCCTCCATCTGCTGCGGAATGCCGCTGAGTGCAGGCACACCCTCAAGGATGATAAACTTAGCCTGGTAGCTCCCTTTCTTGAAGGAGTTCAGGCGGAAAAGAGGAATGAGTTGGGGATCTCTAAACACCTCCAGCATCAACTCATCCGGTTCACACGCCTGCATCACGGCACCTCCCTTGTCCGTGATGACCAGCCTGACTTTTAAACCTCGGATCAACTCCTCAGCCTCCGTCTTTTCCAGCACCTCCGGCGGGACGCGCAGGCCCACGACCTCGCCATGAGATCGGGAGTAGGACTGGATGAAGGGAAAGATCAACTCTCCAGGCTTGGACAGGTCGGTGGCTCCCTCCATGGGCTTCGCTGTCAGCGCGGAGTCATAGTGCTCCTGTTGCTTGAGACCGGACCTCACACCGTCCCCACCGAGCCCCAAGAAGATCAAAGCCAGAGTCAGTTGGATACCGCTTTTCCAGGTCCATCGCGCACGCATTAGGACATGAGGTTATTCCATCCCTTCAGGGCCTGTCGAGCCTGGTTCATGGATGAAGCGTGAATCTTGAGAATGAATAATCTCTGGCCACCCCTTTTTACATTACACTCCAGCCCCCGGCTTTTGAGTGAAATGTAAAAGTGTAAAACGCGGACGGCATACCCTTTTTGGTTCCCGCGAGACAGGATGAACATGAAGGAACGGCGGACATCCCAGCGGGCCGCCTTCGTCCCCCTTCTTTGTCCCAGCGGGACAGAAGACATTAGCCGGGCGGTGGAGCGAGGCACGAGCGCAACCCCCGGACCCGCGAGCGACACACCCACCATCCGCGCCGCGTCCTGAAGGGACGCGAGAAAGGTCCGCCGCCCGAAGGCCCCGAACGCGCCAACGCCGCCTCCCAACCGATGCCGGAGGCATCCCAGCAGGTAGCCAGCGGCGTCGGGAGTCCCTGGATCAAGCGGCAGGAGGAAAACATCGATGGAGAGCGTGACCACCCCGCTGGCATACCTCCGGCATGCGACGGCCCACACATCGCCCGTCATCGGCACCAGGGGTGTGGTCGCCAGGATTCTCCCTGACCCCTGGCTACCCGCTGTGATCCCTTCGGGATCGGCTGGAGGGGTTTGATGATCCAAAACACCTCTTGAAACCAGGCGACATGAAACGGTTCCTGGATAAAAATGCGGCTTGAGCAAACCCGCTTCTCCTGTCAAACGAGAGGCCTGGAAACCCTTTTCCGGTTGAAAATCCCGTGGAAAACGATTCTACTATCCCTGAACTCCAAGCGCTCTATGTCTCAGGACCCGACAGCCTCAAAACCGCTCATGCCTCTTTCGGAAGTTCGGAGGGCCTTTTACGAAGCGCGGCAGCAGCACTTCAAAATTCGGCGGGAGATCACGGACCAAGTGATCCAGGAGATTCAGAACAGCAGGAAATACGCTCCCTCACGGCGTTTGCTCACCAAGCAGGCCTGAGTCAGACCTTCGGAGCCGTGGGGCATAGGGCACCATCACCCTCACCTTGGCCTCTCCCTGAGGGAGAGGGACGGTCGTTTGGTCTGACGTATCGAAGGACGAAAAGACGTCCTCCCTCTCCTCGCTGAGGTGCGAAGCCGCGAAGCGAAAGGACTGGGGTGAGGAGCGGACGTGGAGTCACCCACCGGCATCGTTTCCTGAGGGACAGCCCCCCCTTCATACGGCTTTCAGCCCGCAAAGAAACCACCCAACCAAAACGGCGCTAACACTTGAGAACCAAGGTGTTAGCGCCGTTGAGAAAGGGTGGAGGCGAGGGGAATCGAACCCCTGTCCGAATGGCCGTAAGCCGAAGTTTCTACATGCTTATCGGGTTTTTTAATCTCGGTGAGAGGTCTTCAACCGGCAGAATACCTTTCACCCAGCGTCCTGTTGAATCTCGCCTTCGACCCGGTCGCCCGGTCAGCCAGCCAGTCTGGTAAAGACGTCGTCAAGGCTACCAGACATTGCCTTGAAGACGTCGCGGTGCTTAGGCCGCGAGAGCGAGCTCAGATGAGTTTGCTTTTATTGGTTTGATCCGATTTTTAACGAGGCCAACGAATCATCCTCGGCATGCCGCCCCGACCGCAGGCTACCCGTCGAAACCAGGACGCCCCCAAATCGTGTTGACGGGTGGAGTATCCTTCATGGACCTCTCCCCGTCAACACCTCATCTGAACCTCATTGCTCGAACAGGACGTGGCCGGAGAATGTGGGCGAGGTCTTGGTCGTCGTGGGCGGGGTGACCGTCGGCAGGGCATCCAGGAGGAAGTAACCGTAACCGCGATACACCCCGGATTCGCCGCCCTCGCGGACGATGATGCCTTGGAACTTGCTGGTGCGCTTGATCGTCGGCGGTTTCACTCCCAGGGGATTGTCATCCACCAGGACGAAGCTGCCGCCAAACAATCCGGTCGCCGATTTCAGGCTGGTGAATTTGGTCAGGGTGGGCGACGGGAACGGTGCGGTCACGACCGTCTTGTCCTTGGCGTCGATTCTCACGGTGACATCCGCAGTCGAAGTCAGCAATCCTCCGTCGGTGAATTCCAATCCGGCAGAACTCCCTGCGACCAGGTTGAGGGCGACTCGACCGAGTGTCGGCGTGTAGGCTTCACCTTGCACGATCAATCCGAGAGGACCAAAGCCGAGTGGGTAAGCACGGGATTTGACGTTGGCCGGGCGAAGCAAGGTGAGCGCTCCCTCCAGGGTATTGTCTGCGCCTGCATTCGTCGCACCCGGTTGGATGTCCAGAAGCCCCGCAATGGAACCTTTGATCGGTGTGTAAAGGGTCTGATACACCACGATGCCGCCATCCGGGCCAACGAAGCCCCCTACCGTCAGCTTCTGACCATCTCCGGTGAAACCGGCAATCGTCAACCGACCATCTGCAGCGACTTTGAAGGAACCGTAACCGCTTCCCTGAGGCACACTGTCATCGCCGATGAGTTCACTGTCTGACAATTCCGTGCGGAAGGTGTAATAATGCTCGAACTCAGTAGCCGGGCTGCCCAGCTTCACGTTCCACTTATTGCGCCAGCCTTCGACATCGACGCTATCGAGTTCATCACTGATCGTGCCGACCAGGAGACGCTCTTCAGTGATTTCATCCAGCGGCAGCTCCATATCGATTTGCAGGGGAATCGGATTTCCTTTCCGTGGCACGGAGATGCTGAAGCTCGTGGGGGTATCCGCTGCATCCGGGGTCTCTGGATCGACCTCCACAAAGCCCTTGATGGTATATTTGGTGATCCCCAGGGTGACACTGCCGGTGTATCCGCCGGTGGCTGTGAGGGTGAGGTCCATACGCCCGCCAAGGTTGCCATTGATGTCGGATGAGCGGCCGATGCTGCCCGCGTAAACACCGGCCAATTTATCCGGCGCGGTCTTGATGATGAGTGAACCTGTCGTGATCGTGGAGCCGAGGGGATTCTTTGCGATCATGACCACCGTGAAGGGCACCGGTGCGGAATTCACAATGGCACTGGCCACGGTCGGTCTGCCGGAGATAACGCCTGTTTTGGGGTCCATCTTAAGCCCCTTGGGAAGTCCCGGTGCGGTGTAAGAGCTGGGCGCATTGCTTGACGCAGGAGTGGCCGTATCAATCGGCATGGTGAAGGTATAAGTCGCCCCGACAATGCCATCCGGCATGACAACGGTTTCTGGGCTCGTCGGTTCCTTATCAAAGACATTCAACACGTGTGTAGCGCCTGTGAAAGCAAGGCTGCCCAAGGTGACCTGAACGCTGTAGGTGCCGGAATCCGCCGTGTCGAGTGCGGAACCCGTCAGGGTCTTCTTGTCCGCTGAAGTCACAAAGTCCCCAGGCAGGGCACCGCCATCCTTGACCCAATCAAAGGTCACAGGACCGCTGACCGTGGTCTTCATCGTCACCTTCGCGCCGACGGCAAGGTTGAGGACCACTGGCTTGACCTGGACGACGCCCACCTTGGCCTGGGCGCTGGAGATTGGGTTTGTTGTGCCATTGGACACCTCGCAGGTGTAAACACCGCCGGATGTCGCCGCAGCCGCTGCCAGGCGGTAGATCGGGAAGGTCGCCCCACCGATGTTCTTGCCATCCTTCTTCCATTGGTATTTCAGAGGCGGACGACCCGTGGCCTCGACTCTCAAGAGCAATGTCTGGCCCACACCCACAATCGTCTCAGGGGTCGGCTCTGACGCAATGACGACGAGCGAATCGACCACCGTCAGCGGCACCAAGTTACTGAAGACGGGTGTGCCGCCATTGCTGACCGAGACTCTGTAATTCAGCGCCGTATCCGCCAGGGACAGGGGATTGATCACATAGGTGGCTTCGTCGGCACCCTCGATCATGTCATCCCCCTTATACCATTGATAAGAGAAGGTGCCTGAGCCGTTCGATGTGGCCGTGAAGGTCACGCTCTCACCGACATACAGCGGAGTGGAGGAAGGCGAACGTGTGGCAGTGACCAGCGTGATCGGATCATTGACCACCAGAGTCGCCGTGCTGGTCGCTGTGATGCTGCCACTACTCACGGTCACTGAGTAAGTGCCTTCGTCAGCTTCCATCACCGGATTGATCGTGAGGCTCGGGCCGGTCACTGAGGGCAACACCTCCGTGCCTTTGCGCCACTCATAGTTCAAGACGCCCGGCCCTTCGGCAACCACGGTGAAGGTCACGCTGGCCCCAGGATTGACCTGTGCGGAATCGATCTCATCCACGATGACGATCTCCGGTGCCACCACCTTGATCGTCCCATCCGTGGCGAAGTTGGAGAAGCTCCAAACCAAGCCGCCAGCCAAGGTCGGGAGGTCAAAGGTGATGCCGGTGAAGTTTGGCGTCGTGCCCGCATCCCAGTTCAATAGATCAAATGTGTCGCCCAGAGCAGGTGCGAAGCCTCCGATCAACTCCACCTCGATCACACCGCCAAAGGTGTATGTCGGTGCGGGCGCAGAGGGAGAGTCCACTTTCACAAAGGACAGAACGTCATACCCGCTTGCAGCATCGCCAGGGAGAGATCCGCCGATGTCAAAGTGAATCGCCGAGCCGGATTGCGCATCGATACTGGTGTAGGCTGTCACCGACCCCGTCGTGCCGATGGTGGACACAGCCAGGGTGGTCGCCGAACTCAGGCTGATCACCTCATGGGCAGTTCCCGTAAACTCGTTGATCGAATTGAATTGACCCGTTGCATTCAATTCAACGGTGACGTTTTCCTGCAATCTCAGTGGCATTTTAAAGTCCTGCAGATTCCCACTCAAAGTCAATTTACCCGTTCCACCCACCGAGAAACCCGTGACCCCAACGGACGCATCACCGCTCAGATTACCGCTGAGGGTCGTGTGGTTATCCACCTCAAGCCACACATCCCCGGCAGCACCAAAATTAGCGAAGGAACTGTCTCCGTCGAACTCTATGGCTTCGCCAGTGAGAACGGATTTTGAGTCCTCCCTCGAATTGAGAGAGATACCGATTGGCAGGGCGTCGTCACCGATCAGAGGCACTTCGGCCTCCAAGGTGCCGAAGTTGAAGAAAAACAGCGCCCCTCCAGCACCAGGCCCCAGGGCAAGTTTATCACTGATGATCAACCGCCCGCCTGAGGAAGGTGGGTTTGTCGTCTGAGATCCCAATTGGATGCGCAAAAGATTCTGATTTTCTCCAGTCAGTTTCAAAGCCCCGAGACCAAACTTTTGCACCGAGGTATTGCCGGTGCCCTGGAAGGTGAGCGCACCATTCAAGGTCAGAGTGCTGTCCTCATCCGGCACCGTGATGATCTTGGTTGTGGTTCCGAAATCCAGGGCGTTGTCGATGACTGCATCAGCACCTGCGGCGGAGAACTCGATTCCAGAGGAGCTGATCGAAGTCCCCTGCAACGTGCTCGCGGCAGGCAGGGTCAACAGGCCGATGGAATTGCCCGTGCCCTCCAAAACCACTGTGCCTGTGTCTGCCAGCGTAAGGGCTGACATGGCAAGACTACCTTGGATCGTCAGCGTTGTTAGTTCCGGGACAGACAAGGTGCCGCCGCCCGTGATGGAGCGCCCGGCTGGCAAGGTCAGACTGGCAGTCGTCAGCAGCGTGCCATTGATCACCAGATCGTTATCCACATTCCCGAGGGCAGAGTCCGCAGAAATCTCCAGGGTGCCCCCGGTGACGTTCACCGTGCCGGTGACAGTGTTGGCGGCAGTGAGTCGCAGCAAGCCGTCGCCTATTTTTCGGAAACCGGACGTGCCCTGCAATTCAGATCCAATGATCGCCAAGGGGGCGAGCACATCGATCACTGAGGAACTGCCCGTCATCACCAATGGATCACCGGACAAAGTAACCTCGCCTTCCTCAAAGGTAAGCTGTCGGGTGCTCTGTGCACCGGCGAGGGTGATGCTGTAAACGCCCGTGGCATCTTCGCCTGCGGAGAATGTCGCGGCCTGCCCCGGAACCCAGGCAGCCGTGGCCTCCTCACCCAAGATGGAGGCCGACCAATAATTGTCCGTCCCCCAGATACCCGATGGTGCAGGACCACCTGAGCCTGTCACAAGACCATTGGCATCCCAGAAGAGACCAAAATCGAAGTCCTCGTAGGTCATGGAGAAATCATCAATCGCGAAGGTATCACGGCTGCCACTGCCCACAGAACCGGCAAGGGCAACGACACGGAACCAGACACGTTCTTGATTCGCCAACGCGACGAGTTGTTCCTCAGGAATCGTGACCGTCGTCGTTCCGAAAACTCCAGGATCTTCAAACGTTTGAAGGGTCTCCCAAGCTTCAGGGGCCTCACCCACGCCCACTTGCAGACTCCAGGTCGTGCTACGCGTCTGCACGCTCAGCATTTGAAGTTTCAAGCTGAGACTCGTCAGAGTTTTGGCGGCGGAGCTGAAGTAAAAGTTAAAAGACGCGCCCGGTTCACCAAAAGAACCCGTCTGACGCACTCCCACAGCACGGTTTGTCAGAGCCGCCTGAGCCGCAGAATTCTCAAGACCGGTTACCCCTGTAGCCGAAGCATAGTTGCGAAAACCTGCTCCAGTATTCGCCCACCTGAGTGTGTCAGCATCGCTGGTCGATGTGAACGTCGCCGTATTTCCCAAGCTGGAAATCGTAGCCCCAGTCCGCACGGTCCAACCGCCAGGCAAACCTCCGGCGATACCATCGAAATTGGTCGAATAGGAAGTTCCGGTCAGCACCACCGGGTCACCGGGATTGAGGACGGTCAAGGTCGCCGTTTGACTCGTTTCGCTATTGTTCAGGCCGGGTCCGGTCACCACCACATTGTAGGCACCTTCATTGGCTTCTTCAGCCGCAGGAATGGTGTAAGACGCAGAATTCGCGCCTTCGATGTTTTCGATCCCTTTGCGCCATTGATAGTTCAGCGTAGGTGTGCCAGTCGCCGTCACAGTAAAGGTGGCCGGGGTTCCTGCATTCACGATGAGTGACTGGGGCTGTTCAGTAATCATCACAGGCACCACAGGATCAATCACATCCAGCACGGCCACGGCACTGAAAGTGGAAACCTCTCCCACACTCACCCGCACGCGGTAATTGCCCTGATCCGCCTCAACGACCGAGTCAATCGTGTAACTTGCCAGGGTTTCACCATCGATTGCATCATCCCCTTTGAACCACTGATAGCCCAGTTGACCGGGGCCTGTTGCCTCCACCGTGAACGTTACCTCCGTGCCTGGATCGACGGAAACCGAGTCCGGCTCATTGGTGATCACGATGGCCGTGCTGACGATTGAGATCGTGCCGTTTGTCGTAAAGCTGCCCGTATTCCAGGCCATGGAAGGATCGAGCGTAGGCAACAAGCTGAAATCAATCCCGGTGAAATCAGGAGTCACTGAAGCATCCCAATCCAGAAGGTCAAAAGTTTGACCAATCGCCAGCACAAAATCACCAATCACATCCACATCGATCTTACCCGCAAAGGTGATCGCCCCGGCAGCCGTCGATGTAGGCGCGGCCAAAACAAGAGCGTCATAGCCTGTGGTGACATCTGCACCCACACCGCGCGTCGTCCCACCAATATCAAACTTCAGAACGGAATTCGCCGGACCATTGAGTCCGCTCACGGCTGTCACTGTCCGTGCCGTTCCTTCTTTGCCGATCACCAACGTGGTGCCTGCACTCAGAGTGATGATGTCAGCCGGGGATGATATGGCACTGATGTTGTCGGTATCCAACTCCACAGTCGCTGTGTCTTTGAGCTTGAGAGCCGTGAGGAAGCCGCTCATCGATCCTGAAAGAGTCAGTTTTCCGTCACCACCCACAGCGAAACCGGTCAGGGCTGCGCTGCTAACAGCGGAAGTGAATGCCCCAGAGAAAGTTGTGTGGTTGAAAACATTTAAACAGATGTCGCCATTTGCTGAACCCCCGGCTACGAAGAGGTTGGAAGCGCCCTTGAAAGTCATATCGCCACCCCGGAGGATGGCAGGAGTCGCCACTCGACCACCCATCGATAAGCCCGTGTCTAAAGCATTTTCGACACTCACAAGATCGACTGTGGCCTCGAGCGTTCCGTAATTGAGATTCGTCGTCTGGGTTCCAATGGCAGTCTTGCTGCTAATAACCACTTTACCGCCGTCCACAGGGGTAGCCCCCTGGCTTCCAATGCCCAAGCGATTGAGCGCCGTGTTATTGCCAGTCAAAACCAGCGTGCCAGCTCCCTGCTTATTGAGTGTGCTGCCCGCAAGAGTAATGTCTCCTTCAAGATTCAAGGTGGCTGAGGCAGAGGAAACCGTAACCGTCCGACTTGCACCACTCAGGTTGAGTCCGTTTTCGATCGTTGCGGAACCTGTAGTGTGGGTTGCCGAAATGCCAGTCAAAGTCAGCTCACTGCCCATCACTGTCGAAGCAGCGCTCAGACCTAGAGATCCCACTGAAACGCTTGCATTGTCAAAATCCACCGTTCCCGAGTCGGCAAGAGTCAAGGTCGTCATGCTCACCGGCCCCAGCACTTCCAACGAATCACCCGACTCGACCGAAATCGCACCCGCACCCGTCAGGAAACGTGTGGAGGGGAGAATGACCGGAGCCGTGACACGCAGGGTTCCATTCAGAGTCAGGTCATTGTCATCATTGCCTAGAGCGGCATTGGCTGCGATTTCCACCGTGCCAAACACCACATCCGTATTTCCCACATAACTGTTCGCCGCAGTGAGGCGGAGCAAACCAGGACCGTTTTTGCGAAGTCCCGCCGCTCCTTGGATCTGTGAACTGATGATCACCTGATCCGCAGTAACCGTCAGAGTAGGAAGCGTGCCGGTCATGATCAAAGCATCTCCAGAAAGAGTCACCTGACCTTCTTCAAAAGTGATTTTATCCGCACTCTGCGCACCGCTCAGGCTGACCGTGTAAGGATTGATCGCATCCTCCCCTGCCGCAAAGACAGCATCTTCAGAAGCTGTCCACCCCGTTGTGACAGCATCCCCCAGGGCTGAAGAAGACCAAAAAGTGTCCACGCCCCAAGTGCCCGTAGGTGTCGCCCCGGCTCCTGCAGTGACTCCGTTCGAATCCCAATACAAAGCAGGAGCTGCGACGGGAGGCGTGACAATCACTTTCACATTGTCAAAAAAGGCGGTTTGGCTACCTGCCGTTGAACCCTGCCAGTAACCCCCCATATAATCCAAGGCGGCTTCCACATAAGTCGAGTTAGTCACAGTTCCAAGACTGGTAAGTTCGCCTGTAGAAGGATCAGCGAAACTGGTAGTCCCGTCGCTGCGGCCAAACAGACTCCATAGATCCGTCGCTGGATCATAAGTCACCCGCAAGCTCATGTATTCAAGTCCAACATCCGTCAGCGCCCCTGTGGCGGTGATAATATTCGTCAAAGTCCCCTGGATACCATTGTTATAAGTGACCAACCGAATGGCATCCGTGCCGCCGCTTTGCCCCAAGACGATGGCATATCCTTGACCCGCAGTGGCCGCCGTGGTGCTCGTGCCTGCCAAAATGTAGGCAACCCCATAGCTAGTGGAACCAAAGCCAGCAGGGTCCGTGCGGATCTGCCGCATATTGAATTCCCAAGTAACGACACCGGTATTGGCTGAAAGGGTGGTAGTGAAAGGTGCGGTAAAATTGGCCGTGGCTGCCGAAGCGAAAACCCAACCATTCACATTCGCTGTAGCCGTAGCATCATTGGTCAAAGTCATGATACCTGAATCAATGCGACCCCCAAAATCCACCCCTGAGCGTGAGACTGTCCACGGAGACGTTCCAATCAGACCAGACTCTGTATAAGTAGTCCCCTGACTGGTTGTGAAGTTATCACTAAAGACCGTTAACTGACCTTGCGCAGAAATCAAAGCTACCTGTAAAAATACAAAAGTGGCAATTCCAAGCAGAAAATTGTGATGAGAAGGCATTTTTAACTTCATTGGTAGATGATGGGCTATTGACAATGTAAATACTCTGTCATGTTCTACGCCGAATTAGCTTTGCTACAGAGTATTGATTGGCAACGTTTCCGGCACATTAGCGCCGCTCCAACAAGCCAGGATCGTGCCAGCCCAGTTCATTGAAATTCACTCAACACGAGGAATTCAACTAACGTGCAAATAGCACTGTATGGTTATTCTAAATATAGCAGATGAATAACATTCTGAACACTTACTTAACTTACCTTAAACGGTATATTCAATAGATGAAATACCATTATCACTCATTATCATTGAGTAAGGCCTCGAGGAACTCATCCAGCGGAATACTGGCAATGGCGGTCGATTTATCGCTCATGGCATACGGCAGGATGAGCTTGTTGCCATGAATGAGGGAGCCGCAGCTATAGACGACATTCGGGACATAGCCTTCGCGTTCGATTCCCTCAGGGCAGAGGATCGGCTGACGCAGACGCCCGATGACCTGAGTCGGGTCATTCAGATCCAGGAGGGCGGCACCGATGCAGTAAGTGCGCATGGGGCCGACGCCGTGTGTGATGACCAGCCAGCCCGCCGGAGTCTCGATGGGGGAGCCGCAATTGCCGATTTTGACCGATTCCCAGGCCTCCGCAGGACGCAGGAGCATCTGCGGGTCATTCCAGTGATGCGGATTGTCTGAGAACATGAAAAGAGCTCCATGCACAGACGCCGCCGCCCTTCGTTGCGCGAGCGCCCGGCACCCGTCCCCAGTGCCCAAAGAGCCCGTCCATGGCTGTCCTCGCTCCCGGCTTCTTCAAGCCACTGACGACCGAAGCTCATGAAGTTGCGAAAGCGCCCTGAGTCACGATTCAGCGCACAGGCAAGAAAGGCCAGATAACTCGTGGCAAGCCCTTCCAAGTTTTCACCCGAGGGTTTGCTGCCCGCCTCATCGAGCAGATTGCAAAGGATAAACGCACGCGCGTTGTCATCCGTGCAGTAGCCATGATGAAAATCAGGCACGGTGTAAAGCGCATGCTGAAAGGTGCCCGTGGCGTCACTCATGTGAACGATGTGATCCAGCCGCAGTGGTGGCAAGGCATAAGCACGGCTGCCCAAGGTCCACCCGGCAAAGGCCGTGCGTGGCGCGCTTTTCCGATCCGCACGTGCGTGCTGAAAGGAGTCCAGATAACGCTCGGCCACGGCTTTCCAAATCATCTCACGCCCCATTGCGTAAGCATCGCGGCGGATATTTGTATCCTTCCACGCGATCATTCACAGCCCCTGTGTAGCACTCCGCAAAAGGTGCAGCAGCACTTACGGACTCACAGAGGTCATGGGTAAAAGTCGCGATCCCGCACAACCTCGGCAAATAGTCGCCCAAAAAAGCGATGCGTTGAGGGAGAGCAGATTGGCTCAGAGCGATCCTTTCATGTGATTAGACATGAAGCATCAGACACCCTGAATGGATCAAAACCAATGGGGTCATGACCCCATTGACAGCCTTAGCCTTTGCGCGGGACCGGGGCGGGCTTTGGCTTCTCCTTCTTGGGTTTTTTGACTTCCTTTTTGTGAGCGTTGTTGCCTTTAGCCATAATAATGAGTGGGGTTAAACAGCCTCGACATACTCCCTCTGCCTCAAACTGCAAGCTGAGGCAGAGAGCGGTCGGCTGATAAAATCAACGGCTAAAGACCGTGTCCTCTGGATTTCCGCCGCTCATCAGATAGGCGATGAGGTCCAGGAGTTCATCCTGGTTCAGGGCATTGATCAGACCGGGGGGCATCATGGAAACCTTGCGCGTTTCCTTGCTGGCGATCTCGCTTTCATCGATCGCGAGCTGGTCGTTCGGGGCAAAGGGGTTGGCCATCACAAAGACCTTGCCGTTTTCCTCCACGACGATGCGGCCCAGGATGGTGCTGCCGTCTTTCTTGGTGATCTGATGGCTGTCGTATTGGTCGGAGATCACCTTGCTCGGGTCCACGATGTTTTCCATCAGGTCGCGCATGGTGTAGCGGTTGCCGGTGCCGGTGAGATCGGGGCCGATGCTACCGCCGTCGCCATTGAAGCGATGGCAGGTTGCGCACATGACGCTGCGATACATGGCCTCACCGTTCTTATAGTCGCGGCCTTTGAGTCCGCTGCTGGTCAGGGCCACCACCTCATCCACGCTCCAGGCGCGGCCTGGACCTTTCGGGGCCACGTAGTTGGGGATGTCCGCCCCTTCCACCTTGCTGCTCAGGGCATCCATTTCGGCAAGCTCAGCCTCCGGCACAAAGGTGGCCAGGGAGTCCTTGCGGATGTTTTCAATGAAGCCTTTGAAGCTGTTGCCACCTTTCCAGGTGCGGGCGCGGGGGAACCAGGAGAAGAAGGTTTTCCGCAGTTCAGGGGTCCAACCCGCCTTCGCATTCCGCAGGGCGAACATATACGCGATCTGCTGGGAGTTCGGGCGGCTGCCTGCGGCGGCACGGGCGGCATTGGCATAACCATCATTGCGACTGAGCACGGCATCCGTGGCCACGGCCTGGAAGTCATCCTTGGCGGTCGCCATCAGGGCGATGGTTTTGGCCGGAGCCTGGGTGGAATCCAGGGCGATGAGGATCTGGCAAAGCTCGCGGTTGATGCTGTCGTCCTCGCTGGGATACAGCGGCTCCAGCTTCTCCACGATGGCTTCACAGACTTCAGGCGTCGGTTTGCCCAGGCGGATGAAAATGAGCTGAAGGGCACGCAGGGCGCCCAGGTGCTGGCTGAGGCTGAGTTCCTGACCTTCCAGGCGGGACATCGTCTCCAGCATCTTCAGTTGCAGCTCGATCTTGTCCGGTGAGACATCGCCGATGCCAGGAGAAGACGATCCTGCCGCAGGTTTCGTGGCCGGGGCTTCGGTCTTGGTTCCGTTCACCCGGGCCAGGGCGATGATGCCCTCAATGATCGCCATGGGATGGGTTTCACTCAGAGCCTTTTCCTGCCAGAGATCCTGAGGCAGTTTCTCAATGGCCACGCGGGTTGCATAGCGCACATGACGGTCGCTATGGCTGAGGTAAGGCCAGGCGGCCGCCAGGATCTTCTGCGGGTCGCCACCCTCGACATGCATGGCCTCCAGGGTCTGGCGCATCCGGCTTTCTTCATCCAATGGCAGGGCTTGCACAGGGGCCGTGGATTCCTCGCCCACATAGGTCACACGATACACCCCCGACTGCGTGCGCCGGCCACCGATGGCGAAATACATCGCGCCATCTTGCGGGTGGATGATGACATCCGTCAGAGGCAGCGGTTTGCCAAAAACGAACTCCTCTTTCTCCGCCAGGAAGCTACCGCCCTTGGCCTCCAGGTTGATGGCCCACATGGTGCCATAGGTCCAGTCGTTGATGAAGACCGCACGCTGATACTTGGCGGGAAACTTGGCTCCTTTGCCACTCACCACGCCGGTCGGACTGCCTGGGCCGATGTCCAAAGTGGTCGGCAGGCTGTCCGGGTAATACTGCGGCCATTTGCCGCTGCCGCTGCGCCAGCCGTAGTCCGCACCGCTGACGCAATGGTTCACCCGCGTCGGACGATACCAGGGCGATCCAATGTCCCACTCCATGTCCGCATCATAGGTGAAAAGTTCGCCGCTGAGATCAAAGGTGATGTCGAACTCATTGCGGAAGCCATAGCAAAAAAGCTCCACGTCCTTGCCATCCGGGGTCATGCTGCAAATGAACCCACCCGGGGCCATGCGACCGCGTGCATGACCATTGGCATCCCACATGCGCGGGAGGATGTGGTCTTCATCCCAAAGCTTGGCCGGACGGCTTTTGCTCAATTCGTTAGGCAGCTCCGTGTGGTTGCCGCCATTGAAGTAGATGCGCTTGCCATCGGGGCTGACGACCATGCTGTGCAGGCCGTGCTCACCACCTCCGGCCATCGTCACCAGCTTCTCCACCTTGTCATATTGATCGTCGCCATCAGTGTCGTTCAGGCGATACAGGCCGTTGTCCTTACCATTCTCATTGACCATGACATACAGGCTGCCAAAGGCATGGAGAAGCCCGTGCGCCTTGCCAAACTCCACCTTCAGTTTCTCCGGCTTCAAAAGCTCTGTCTTGCCGATCTCCGGCACGCTCATGCGATAAAGCGCCCCGTATTGATCACAGGCGATCAAGCGGCCTTTATCATCCGTCGTCAGCGCCACCCAGGACCCCTGCTCCTCCTTCGGCACCGTGTAGAGCAGCTCCACCTTGAAGCCCTTCGGCACCGTCACATCCGCCGCCGCGATCACTGTGCCGTTGCCTTTGGATGAGCCGATCTTGCCGTCGAACACCTTCCCCCAGGGCCCCGTGCCGTAGGCTCCCAGCACGACTACCGGCTTCCAGTCCGTCTGGCCCGTGGGCGTGGCCTGCCACTGCGCATTCGTTTCGATCACCTCCACCCCGCCCTGCTGCTTTTCCAGTTCCAGCTTGGCGATCAATCCGGCGCTGCCGCCTTTGTTTGTCGCCTGCACCTCGATCACATTCGTCGCGCCCAGTTCCAGCAGCTTGATGACATCCACCTTGACCGGCTTCTGCCAGTCCTCATTCACAGCCGCCTTTTTGCCATTGATAAAAACCGTGGCCCCGTTGTCACAGGTCAGGCTCAGCATGGCTGACTTCGGCGTCAGTTTCAGGTCAAAGCTGTGCTTGAAGGTCGCCTTCTCCTTGTCCTGCGCTTTTTTTGCCGACCAGATCCACTGCGGCTCGGCATGAAGGGTGGTCAATGATGCAAAAACGAAAAGAGAAACAAGGCGGGCCGATATCATAGGAGAAGAGTGATTCACAACGAGGTTCAAAGACCAAGACTTGCAAGTCTCGGTCTTCGATCTCTTCGCAAATCAAAGGTTTACCCTTGAATCTCCCTTAGGCGATCAAAGCCTTCACCACCTTCGCGGGCTCCACGCCGATGAGCTTCTGGTCCAGGCCCTGGAACTTGTAGGTGAAGCGGTCGCAGTTGTAACCCAGCAGATGCAGCACCGTGGCGTGGAAATCGCGGATGTGCAGCGGGTCTTTGACGATGTTGTAGCTAAACTCGTCCGTTTCACCGTAGATTGCCCCGCCTTTGGAACCGCCACCCGCCATCCACATGGTGAAGCAACGCGGGTGGTGATCGCGGCCATAGTTCTCTTTGGATAATCCGCCTTGGCTGTAGATGGTGCGGCCAAACTCGCCGCCCCAGATGATGAGTGTGTCCTCAAACATGCCGCGCTGTTTCAGATCCTCAATGAGCGCGTGGCAGGGCTGATCGATGTCCTTGCACTGGCTGGGCATGCGGCCTCCGACATTGCTGTGATGGTCCCAGTTGTTGAGATAGATCTGGGTAAAGCGGACGCCGCGTTCCGCCAGGCGACGTGCCATCAGCACACCGTTGGCAAAGGAACCCGGCTTCTTGGAATCCTCTCCATACATTTTAAAGATGTGTTCCGGCTCCTTGGACAGATCTGTCAGTTCCGGCACACTGGCCTGCATCCTAAAGGCCATTTCATACTGCTGGATGCGGGTGTGCGTTTCAGGATCACCCACCTGTTGATAGTTCAGTTCATTGAGCGCATTCAGCCCCTCAATCGTGCGTTTGCGCACGCTGCTGGGCACGCCGGGAGGATTGTTGATGAAGAGGATCGGATCGCCCTTGCTGCGGAAGGAGACGCCCGCGTGCTCGCCGGGAAGATAACCGCTGGACCAGAGACGCGAAGAGATGGCCTGCTCCTGTTCACGATTGGTCGGCGTGGCGATCAAGACGACGAAGTTGGGCAGGTTCGAATTCACCGAACCCAGGCCATAGGAGGCCCAGGAACCCAGGCAGGGACGACCTGTGATCTGGTTGCCCGTCTGCATGGCGCAAATGGCAGGCTCATGATTGATCGCCTCCGTGTGAAGCGATCGCATCCAGCAGATGTCGTCCGCGTTCTTGGAAAGGTGAGGCAGCAAATCGGAGTTCATCCACATGCCGCACTTGCCGTATTGGGCGAAGTTGAACTTGGATGGCGCGATGGGAAAACGAGCCTGACCGCTGGTCATTGTCGTCAGACGCTGGCCGTTGCGGATGCTGGCGGGCAGATCCTTGTCATACCAGTCCTTCATGCCCGGCTTGTAATCGAACAAGTCCATCTGTGAAGGGCCGCCGACCATGTGCAGGTAGATGACCCGCTTCGCCTTCGGTGCCCAATGCGGTGCCACACTTCCCTGCGCCGCCTGGGCCGAACCGGTCATGGACTCGCCTAACAAAGAAGAGAGTGCGGCGGCACCCAGGGCATTTTTGCCATGCCCGAAAAACTGCCGACGTGTCTGAAAGGTGTTCCACTCGTTGAGGATGCTCATAATCGTGAGATAAAAAGGTTACTTGTTCAGCAGTTCATCCAGATTCATCACCTGGCTTGCGACCATCAGCCAGGCGGCTAGTTCGGCCGGAGGCAGCTTTTCATCGGGTTTGGTTTCACCCACCTTGATGAGGGCCAGGGCATCTTCCGGGGTTGCCTCATAGTGGGCGCGGAGGTCCTTCAGTGAACCCTCGAGAATCGCGGACTCTTGAGGCCTGAGCGTGCGGCAAAGCAAACGCTGGGAGATATTGGCCAGTTTCTGGGCATCATCGCCTCCGTCTTTCATGACGCGCTGAGCTAGGTTGCGTGAAGCCTCGACAAACTGCGGATCGTTCATCACCACCAGCGCCTGGAGCGGGGTGTTGGTGCGATCACGGCGAACGCAGCTCACCTCGCGGCTGGGGGCGTTAAAGACGTCCATGTTCGCAGGTGGAGCCATGCGCTTCCAGAAGTTGTAGAGCGTGCGGCGATAGAGGTTTTCCCCCTGGTCCTGCACATACTTTTCCGTGCCCATGCCGACGACTTCCCAGACATTTTCAGGCTGATAAGGCATCGTTCCCGGACCACCCATTTTCGGTGACAGTGAGCTGCTCGCGGCCAGCGCATAGTCACGGATCATCTCGGCATCCATGCGGAAACGCGGGCCGCGGCTGAGCAGCGCGTTGTCACGGTCCTTGTCAATTTTATCTTGGGTGATCACCGCTGCCTGACGATAGGCGGCGGAGGTGACGAGCATCTTGTAGAAGCGCTTCACATCCCAGCCGCTCTCACGGAACTCCACAGCTAGCCAGTCCAGCAATTCAGGATGAGTCGGTGCCGTGCCCATGATGCCGAAGTCTTCACTGGTCACCACGATGCCTCGACCGAAAAGCTCCTGCCACATGCGGTTCACGGTGACACGAGCAGTGAGGGTGTTGTCCTCGCTCACCAGCCACTTGGCCAGCCCCAGGCGGTTCTTGGGAGCCTCGGCCTGCAGTTTACCCAGAGCCACGGGAACCGCAGCCTCCACAGCCTCGCCCACCTGATCGTATTGACCGCGCATGAGGATGTTCGCCATGGGCTGCGTGTCCATTTTCTCTTCCTGGATGTGGGTCAGCGGGCTGCGTGCCTTGATGGCCTCCTGCTCACCGACCAGCTTGCCAGACAACTGACTGGCTGACTGATAGCCCGCATGACGGGTGACCAGATAGTGCTCAAACAATGCGTCTTTTTGCTTCGGACCACGTTTGGTGGCGGCCAGCATCAGACGCAGCGGCCCCACCTTGGAGATGGTCTGGATCTCGGCGGCATTGAGCGTGCGGTCATAGATGCGCACATCCTGCACCGAGCCATCATGAAAGACCTGCACATGGCTGCGCTGGCCGATCCGCGTCGGGGTGCTGGTCTTGATGCTGCCTTTAAGGGCATTGGAATCGATCTTCAATTCCTGGGCAACTCCATCAATGTAGAGCTTCACTCCCTGGGCCTTGCCTTTGCCGTCATAGGTTACAAACACATGCTGCCAGACACCCGGGCGAATGCTTGGCTTACGGGTGCTGATCTTCAACGCATCATCCGGCCATTTGCTGACGATATGAACGGAGTAGCTGCGATCATTCTGGTAAAGATCCCAACCGCGATACCCGCCTTTTTCATCCATGCGGGCAATGATACCGCCGCTCATGCCGATGCGACCTGCACGCACCCAGGCTCCATAACTGAAAGGCTGGTCCTTCTCAAAATCACCCGCTTCACCGATCTCGAAAGTGCCATTGGTTTTCATTACCGGTGCAGGCCCGATTTTGCCATCCGGCTTCCAGGAGACTTCGCCGGTGGCTTTGAATTTCTTCGTGGCTCCGCAGACACCCACCACCTCACTGCCAACGCCTTCGTTCAGCGGCAAATGCGCCACCATTCCCTTTGTGGGGACATCTTTGTCCAGATCCTCAGGCTTGGCCGCCGTGAGCCACTGGTCAAACTCCGTCGAGGCCAGCTTGCGGTTCTCATCCATCTTCGTTTTCACCGCAGCGATCTCCGCAGGCAGCGCATTCCAGCGCGGACGATCCTTCTCACCTGGCAGCACCAAAATGGGCCCCAGGCCATCCTTCACGTTCCCGTCCTTGGGCTTCTGTGTGGTATTTCGGAAGAAAGCCGCCAGCGAGTAATAGTCGCGCTGCGAGATGGGATCGAACTTGTGATCATGACACTGCGAGCAATTCGTGGTTAGGCCCATGTAAACCCAGCCCAGCGTCTGCACGCGGTCCGATGCATAGTTCGCCAGATTCTCTTCATCAATCGTGCCACCTTCATTGGTGGTGATGTTGCAACGCTGGAAACCGGTCGCGATGAGCTGCTCCTCAGTCGGTTTGGGCAAAAGATCACCCGCGATCTGCTCGACCGTGAACTGGTCAAAAGGCTGGTTGCGGTTGAAGGACTGCACCACCCAGTCGCGGTAAGGCCACATCTCACGCGGCTTGTCAAAGTGCAAACCGTGGGTGTCGGCGTAACGAGCAGCATCCAGCCAGTAGCGGGCGCGATGTTCGCCATAAGCGGGAGACTTCAGCAGTTCATCCACCAGTTCATTGTAGGCGACATCGGAAAGCCGGTTGCCGTCAGCCTTCTTCAAGTAGCGGCCCAATAGTTCCGGGCTCGGCGGCAATCCGGTGAGGTCCAGAGACACCCGCCGGATCAGCGCGTGAGCTTCGGCTTCAACGGCTGGCTGCAAACCGGCATTCTCCAGTTTGGCCAAAACAAAGCGGTCCACCGGGGTCTTGACCCAGGCGGTGTTTTTGACTTCCGGCTCGGGGGCACGCTCCGGTTTGATGAGAGACCAGTGCGGCTGCCAGGGCGCACCTTCTTCGATCCAGGCCTTGATCTTGGCGATTTGCTCCGGCTTCAACTCCTTGTGAGATTCCGGCGGCGGCATGATCTCATCTTCATCCTTGGAAAGCAGGCGCTGATACAGCGGGCTTTCGTCCGGCTTGCCTTTCAGCACCGTCGGTGTCTCGCCTTCCTTGGCCGTGAAAAAGCCCGCCTCGGTATCCAGACGCAGACCAGCTTTGCGCGTGCCTGGATCAGGTCCATGACAATGGAAACAGGCATCTGCAAGAATCGGACGGATGTCCTGGTTGAAGACGACCTTGCCCGTGGCAGCGCCAAAGACGCTGCCGTGCAGGGCAATTAAACTTATAGTCACATGGAGACGTATTAAAGTCATTGTTAGAGATACGCTTTTAAAGATTTCACTCTTACGCCACAATCTTTCATTTCAGCCCACAGACACCCCCGAATCAAAATGGACGTGTCCTTGCGCAAAAAATGCCAATCCAAGCGTAGCCAAGAGTATCACTGTCATCTGGCCCTCATAGGCATGATGACTTGATGAACTTCACACTGTAAAATCCGTTAAGATCTCTCGTCCAGCGCGATCCGACCCAACGCCATCGCGCCTAACAACCCGGACCTTCCGCCTAAACCGGGCGGCACGACAAAGCGCTCAATGTCATGGCCAAGCTCAGCCACTGCCAGATAACCATTCATGTGGTGCATGAGCTGGCCTTGTATCAGCGGAATCAAATGCGGCTGCTGCATCACCCCGCCGCCCAGGATGATCCGCTTCGGTGCCAGGGTCAACGTCAGGTTCATCAGCGCAAAACCCATCACATCGGCGATCTCTTCCCAGGCAGGATGATCAGGGGGTAACGCATCGGCCTTCACCCCCCAACGTTTGGCGATGGATGGCCCACACACATACCCCTCCACACAGCTCTTGTGGAAAGGGCACTGCCCCTCCCTTTGAATGGCCTGACTGTTGAAAGGCGGAGGCACGATCAAGTGACCGATCTCAGGATGCAAAATCCCGTGCAGCAATTGCCCGTTCACCAGCACACCGCCGCCCACACCCGTTCCTACTGTGATGTAAATCAGCGGGTCCATCCCCTGCCCCGCACCCCAAAGATACTCCGCCAGAACCGCCGCATTCACATCCGTATCAAACCCAACCGGAACCTTGAACCGATTCTTGAAAAACGTCACCACATCCGTCTGATGCCAGTGCGGCTTGGGTGTCGTCGTGATATAGCCATAAGTCTCGCTGGCTTTATTCAGATCCACCGGCCCAAAAGTGCCGATGCCGATCGCCGATATCGGTCCATGGGCGACCTTCATCCGGGATATCCAATGGCTCACATTCTCCAACGTCTCAGATGGAGTCGTTGTATCGATGCGGACTGTTTCCAGCAGATGATGGGGATCGCTGCCAATCCCGCAGACGAACTTGGTGCCGCCACCCTCAATGGCGACGATCAGGGGCGCGGAGTTACTCATGCGGGTCGGACAGCGGCAGAATCACGGATGCCCAGGCTCGCGTAAATTTCACGTGTCGTTTGGGATTTATTCAAAGTGTAAAAATGGATGCCATCCACCCCATGCTCCAGCAGGTCACGGCATTGCTCCGTGGCGTAATGCACCCCCACACGTTGCACCGCCTCTTCATCATTGCCACAGCGCTGGATCGCCCGCATCAGCTTCGCCGGATAGCGCGCCCCCGCCGCCAGCTCCGCCATGCGACGCATCCCACTCGCACTTGTGATTGGCATGATGCCCGCAATGATGGGGATATGAATCCCTGACAGCTTGCAGCGATCCCGGAAGTCCAGAAAATCATGGTTATCAAAAAAGAGCTGCGTGCAGATATAGTCCGCGCCCTCATCCACCTTCGCCTTCAGGTAATCCATTTCCAACACCCGGTTAGGCGTCGCCGGATGCCCCTCTGGGAAACCCGCCACACCGATGCCAAAGCCACGCTTGTCCGGGTGCGCCCCACTGTCGTTGAACTTCTTGATGAAGCGCACCAGATCCGCCGCCTGTTGAAAGGCATCCTTCTTTCGGTCATACCCCTCCAGGTTCTTGGGCGGATCTCCCCCCAGCGCTAAAATATTGCTCACCCCGGCCTCCGCATACCGCTCCAGGATCGCCTCAATGTCCCCCTCACTGTGGCATACACAGGTCAGATGCGGCACCGGGTCCAGGGAGGTGGTCTTTTTGATCCGCACCACTAGATCATGCGTCAGCTCGCGTGTGCTTCCTCCAGCCCCATACGTCACACTCACAAACGAAGGTTTGTAGGCCTCAAGTTCGCCGATGGTTTGATAAAGTGCCTCCGAGGCCTCCACTGTCTTTGGCGGAAAAAACTCGAACGAAAGCGTCGGTCGCTGGGCGGCAAGAATATCGGCGATGTGCATCGGTAAAGAGAGGGGAAGAGCTTTGCCCATTCAACGCGGGACTGGCCCGTGGGCAAGTCATAGAATGGAAGACTCCCATTCTACCTGCCTCTTATTTGCCCGACGGAGCCTTCAGGTGTTCCAGCAAAAAGCCAAAAAGATCAGGATGCCGCACATCCGGCGCACCGGGGTAATTCAGCTCATAGAGCATCCCCAGAGTTTTCATCCTCTCCGCCAACCCCGCTCCAAAATTGGCCGAATGAGGCGGGTCCTTGTGCGGTTGCCCCATGACAGGCACCGAATCATAGAAAAGATAAACCGGCGGATCATCCACTGTCGCCAGCACATAGGGCGAGAACTTCTGAATCCAAGACATGAGCATCTCCCGTCTCTCTAAAAACACCTCATAGCTAGGCAAAGCAAAGGCATGATGTCCATAATCATTGCTAGGTATCCATTCCCGCATTTGCCTCGGGTCCAACGAAGTCTGCGGCACAAACGTCAGCGCACAACACAACCGGGTGGATTCACGGGCGACAGGATCTGTGCTCTTCGCATCCGCCATATCCGGGTGAAAAGCCAGCCACAAACTACTAAACCCGCCCGCCGAACCACCACATCCACCGATCCGATTCTTATCAATGCGCCATTCCCCTGCCTTGCTGCGGACAAATTGCAAAGCACGCGCCGCATCGTCCAGGCAAGCCTTCACCGGCGGATCGACCTTCAGCGCCATCGCATCCGGGATCAGCCGATAGCTGATCGAAACCACCGAGATCCCTGACTCCAAACACCTCGCCAAAAAATCAGGATTCCCCTTGTCACCGCTCATCCAGCCCCCGCCATGGATAAAGAAAAGCAGCGGCGCAGGTTCCCCAGTCGGTGCCTGATAAAAATCCAGCACCTGCCGCGCATGACTGCCATACGGCACATCTGCCATCGTCGGCTTCGGCAGTTCCGGCACCTGGGAATAACCAGCAGTCGTCCCGAAAATCACCAAACTCAAAACAACCGTCCATTCGAAAATACATCTCATACCTGTCCTAATTCTTAAACCGCATTTACCCACGATCAAACACAGACCCTCCAGTATCGCCCTGACATGCTAACGCCCTCGTCGGCATGGTTTCTCTCCCAGAGCATTTGTGCGGGCAGTGTGGGGTTCGCTGAAAGACCGTGGCCCGGTGGCCTGTTTTTCCGTTGCCCCATTGGGAGGCCACTCGTAATTCTCTGGCTTCCTCACTCCATCTCATGTCCTCCATTCCTCACCTCCCCGCCCTGCGCAAAGGCCGCCCATATGATTCGCTCGATAAAGTTCCGGTCAAGGATCATAAGACGGGGGAGGTTTGTGCGGAGGTAAGCCAGGTGAACGCAGGGATCGTGCGCAAGGACCTGGGCCGCATTAGCGAGGCACGCAAGGCGCTGAAAAAGTTCACCGTGGCAGAATTGATCCAGATCACGGCAAAGGCCGGTGAGCTGTTCCTGAACGGCACGCTGCCGTTGGGAGATCGGGGACATACGCAGAGCCCGCAGGAATACATCGCGACGCTCTCCCGGACGAGCGGTCTGCCGCACATCATGGTGAAGCGCAACATGGCCAAGCTGCACTATGCGCTGACACACATGGACGTGATCCTGAACGGTTTGTCCCGTGGGTTGGACATGAGCGTGATCGACCGGGGGTTTGGCGAGCAAGCAGGCTGCCCAGTGGCTTATTTTCCAACGACGAACTCGCTGGGCCTGGTGATGCCGAGCAATTCGCCGGCGGTGAATTCGCTGTGGCTGCCGTCGATTGCGCTGAAGATCCCGGTGGTGATCAAGCCAGGCCGTGAGGAGCCGTGGACGCCGTTCCGCCTGATTCAGGCCTTCATCGCAGCGGGTGCGCCTGCTGAGGCGTTTGGTTTTTACCCGACGGACCATGAAGGCAGCGGAGAAGTGGTGAAGCTGAGCGGGCGTAACTTGGTGTTTGGCGATGTGGCGATGGCGAAGATGTATGAGGGCAACCCCAGCGTGCAGGTGCATGGTCCGGGCTGGAGCAAGATCATCATCGGTGAGGATAAGATCGAGAACTGGAAGGAATACATCGATGTGATCGTGGCCTCCATCAGCGACAACGGCGGCCGCTCTTGCATCAATGCATCCGCAGTGCTGGTGCCGAAGTATGGCAAGGAAATCGCGGATGCCATCGCCCAGCGTCTGGGACCGGTGCAGCCACTGCCTGCGGATGATGAGAACGCGAAACTTTCCGGCTTTGCCAACACGAAGATGGCTGACTACATCGACGGTGTCATCGACTCCGACATCGCCGACAAGCCGGGGGCGGAGGACGTGACCGCGAAGTATCGCAACGGACCGCGCAAGGTGGAATATCAGGGCGGCACCTTCCTGCGCCCGACGATCATCCGCTGCGATAGCTGGGATCATCCTTTGGCGAATCGGGAGTTCCTCTGCCCGTATGCCAGTGTGGTGGAGGTGAAGCAATCCGAGGTGCTCAGCAAAATCGGTTATTCCCTCATCGTCACAGCCATCACGGAAGACCCCGAATTCACGGAGGAACTTCTGGAGTGCCCGACGATTGACCGCCTGAATCTGGGACCGATCAGCACGATGAAGATTAGCTGGGATCAGCCGCATGAGGGGAACATGTTTGAGTTCCTCTACAAGCGTCGCTCAATCGATCGCAGTGCGCTGCCTGCTTCCGCACCGGTGGCGGATTTGCCCAAGGTGGAGCCTGCAAGCGCGCCGAAACAGGAGGAGCCGGTTGCAAAAAAGAAGGGTTGGTTTTCCAGGTAATCGCACCGATTCGTCTGTCTGCTGACGATTCGAAGGCTTTTGACCGGGGCTGAATGAAGGCCCCGTGATGGAGTCGCCACAAATCGGTCGGCCTTCCTGAAATCCTCTGCTCTCTTTACGGTCTGATGCCCCTTTCCCCCTTCGATCACCAGCCGCGCACCCGCCTCATTTTTGGAAACGGAACCCTGGCCCAGGTGGGCGAACTGACCCGCGATCTAGGAGGTAACCGGGCACTGATCGTCAGTGATCCGGGCATCGTGAAGGCGGGTTATGTGACGCGGGCAGCATCTTACCTGGTCGCTGCGGGTGTGCAGACGCGGGTGTATGGGGAGGTGCGGGAAAACCCGAGCACAGAGGATGTGGACCGCTGTGTGGCGATGGCGCGGGAGTTTCGGGCGGATTTCATCATCGGCCTGGGCGGCGGCAGCAGCATGGATACGGCGAAGGGCTGCAACTTTATCCTGACCAACGGCGGGCGGATGCATGACTATTGGGGCACCGGCAAGGCGACGCAGCCGATGCTGCCTTTGATTGCCATCCCGACGACGGCCGGCACAGGCAGTGAATGCCAAAGCTATGCCCTGATCTCCGATGCGGAGACGCATGTGAAGATGGCCTGTGGCGACCCGAAAGCAGCGGCGAAGATCGCCATCCTGGACCCGGAACTGACGGTTTCACAGCCGCACCGTGTCACCGTTTGCACGGGGGTGGACGCCCTTTCTCACGCGCTGGAAACCGCCGTAACGAACAAAGGCAACGCCTACTCCACCGTCTTTTCCCGCGAGGCCTTTCGCCTGTGCCACGAGGGCTTCACACGGATAATGACCGAGCCGAAAGACCTGGAGGCGCGGGGGCAGATGCTGCTCGGTGCGGCCTATGCCGGTATTGCGATTGAGAACTCCATGCTCGGTGCTGCGCACTCCTGCGCCAACCCTTTGACCGCGAAGTTCCACGTCGTGCATGGAGAAGCCGTGGGCGTGATGCTGCCTCACATCATTCGTTTCAACTCCGGCCTGCCTGAATGCGCGAGTATTTACAGCAGCTACTATCCCGGAGATCTGGCCAACCGTGTGACGGACCTGCTGATGATGGCAAAGATGCCGATCCGCATCGCGCATTATGGCGTCACAGGGGCGGACCTCCTGCCCCTTGCCGAAATGGCCATGAAACAGTGGACCGTCCAGTTCAATCCGCGCCCGTTGACGGTGCAGGACTTCGTCGCGCTGTATCGAGCGGCACTTTGATTCAAAAACAATCCCGTTACCCTTTTCGAGGATAACGGGATCGACCGCGATGATGCGGGAATGATTACAGCCCGGCAAGGATGGTGTTCAACGTCATGCTGGGGCGCAGCGCCTCAAAGGCCTTGGCATCTGTCGGCTTGTAGTAACCGCCAATGTCCACGGACTTGCCCTGAACGGAGAGGAGTTCCTCGACGATCTTGGCTTCATTCGCCGTGAGGGCTTCCGCGATGGGTTTGAACTGAGCCTGGAGATCGGCATCGACCGTCTGCTCTGCCAGGGCCTGTGCCCAATAAAACGCGAGGTAAAAGTGACTGCCGCGATTATCGATCGTGCCCAGCTTGCGGCCTGGGGAGCGGTCGAACTCCAAAAACTTGCCCGTGGCCGCGTCCAGCGTATCTGCGAGGACTTTGGCCTTGGGGTTTTTGCAGGTCTCGCTGAGGTGCTCAAAAGAAACCGCCAGAGCCAGGAACTCGCCCAGGGAATCCCAACGGAGGTAGTTCTCCTCCAAGAACTGCTGCACATGCTTCGGTGCGGAACCACCGGCTCCGGTTTCGAAAAGCCCGCCGCCATTCATGAGGGGGACGATGGAGAGCATCTTGGCACTCGTGCCGAGCTCGAGGATGGGGAAAAGATCCGTCAGGTAGTCACGCAAGACATTGCCGGTAACGGAGATGGTATCCAAACCGGCCTGGATGCGCTCCAGAGTGAGCAGACAGGCGGCGGCAGGCGGCAGGATGCGGATGTCCAGGCCGGTGGTGTCGTGATCTGCCAGATACTTGTTCACCTTGGCGATGATCTGGGCATCATGAGCCCGTTTTTCATCCAGCCAAAAGATGGCGGGAGAGCCGGTGGCACGGGCGCGATTAACGGCGAGCTTCACCCAATCCTGCACCGGGGCGTCCTTGGTCTGGCAGGCGCGCCAGATGTCACCGGCCTCGACTTCATGCTCAAAGAGCACCGTGCCTGCGCTATCCGTGACACGGACCGTGCCATCGGCAGGGATCTCGAAGGTTTTGTTATGCGAGCCGTATTCCTCAGCCGCCTGGGCCATGAGGCCAACGTTCGGGACGGTGCCCATGGTCTTGGGATCAAGAGCGCCGTTCGCGCGGCAGAAGTCAATGACGGTCTGATAAACGCCGGCGTAGCTGCTGTCTGGAATAACCGCAAGTGTGTCCTGCGGTTTTCCGGCGGCGTTCCACATCTGACCGGAGGTGCGGATCATGGCCGGCATGGAGGCGTCCACGATCACATCGCTGGGCACATGCAGATTGGTGATGCCCTTGTCACTGTTCACCATGGCGATGGCCGGACCATTGCCGTAAGCCGCCTGGATCTCCGCCTCGATCTCGGCTTTTTTATCCGCAGGCAGTTTGTCCAGCTTGGCAATGAGGTCGCCAAAGCCGTTGTTAAAGTCCACCTTCAGCTCGGCCAAAGTGTCGGCATGTTTGGCGATCAAGTCCTTGAAGAAAACTTTGACCACATGGCCGAAGATGATGGGGTCAGAGACCTTCATCATGGTGGCCTTGAGGTGAACAGAGAAAAGCACACCGTCAGCCTTTGCCTGGGCGATTTGTTGCTCCAGGAAAGCGACCAGGGCTTTCTTGCTGATGAAAGTCCCATCTAGGATTTCGCCCGCTTTCAAAGGTGTCTTGTCCTTGAGCACCTTGCTGCTTCCGTCCTTGCCAATGAGTTCAATCTTCGCGTCTGTCGCCTCGGCAACCACGACGGATTTTTCATTGGAGAAGAAATCGTTCTTGCCCATTGTGCCCACATTCGTCTTGGACTCCGAGGACCACTTGCCCATGGAATGCGGGTTTTTCCGCGCGTATTCCTTCACCGCTTTCGGCGCACGGCGGTCCGAGTTCCCTTCCCGCAGCACCGGATTCACCGCACTGCCCATGACCTTGGCATAACGGGTTTTGATTTCCTTTTCGGCTTCGGTCTGAGGATTTTCAGGGTAATCCGGCAGTGCATATCCCTGGCCTTGCAACTCCGCCACGGCAGCCTTGAGCTGAGGAACGGAGGCGGAGATGTTGGGCAACTTGATGATGTTGGCGTCCGGCTGCACGCAGAGCTTGCCCAGGTAAGCGAGATCATCGGAGATCTGCTGTTCAGGTGTAAGATAGTCGGCAAAGGTGGCGATGATGCGGCCCGCCAAAGAAATGTCCCGAGTCTCCACCTTGATCCCGGAGGATTTCGTGAACGCTTCGACAATCGGCAAAAAGGAATAAGTGGCGAGAGCGGGTGCTTCGTCGGTCTTCGTGTAAATAATGGTGGGCTGTGCGGACATGTCTGGGATTTCGAAATGAGGTGAGAGCTAAGCGTGGCTTGAAGCAAACGCAACGATCAAGGATACCCCCCAGACCGACTCCATCGACAGGATTCAGAGCATTCAGGATGCCATCTCAAGGCCTTGATGAGCCGCTGAAACCCGACGAGTTTCAATCTTCCGCATCTTCGCCAAAACTCAAAATGCCCCACCGAAACCGATGGAGCATTTGAGTTCAATTTTTACCGTCTTGGGAAAGCGGATCAGTTTTCCGTAAACTTGCCAAGTGCGCGGAATTTCTGGTAACGCTGCTCAAGGAGTTCAGTGGTGGGGAGTTTTTCCAAATCGTTGATGGCATTGAGCACTGCGTCCTTCAAAGCATTGGCCGCGACGAAATGGTCATTGTGAGCGCCGCCGGGAGGCTCGGGGACGATGCCGTCAATGATGCCCAGCTTGGACAGGTCTTGCGCACTGAGCTTCAGAGCTGCCGCAGCCTCAGGCGCATGTTCGCGATGTTTCCAAAGGATGGCGGCACAACCTTCAGGACTGATAACGCTGTAATAGGCGTTTTCCATCATGAGCACGCGGTCCGCGATGCCGATGCCGAGGGCACCACCGGAGCCGCCTTCACCGATCACAACGGCAACCACGGGCGTGCGCAGCAGCATCATCTCACGCAGGTTAAAGGCGATGGCCTCGGCGATGTTGCGCTCTTCCGCGCCGATGCCGGGGAAAGCACCGGGAGTGTCAATCAGCGTGACAATCGGCAGACCGAACTTTTCCGCCATGCGCATGAGGCGGAGGGCTTTGCGATAACCTTCAGGGTGGGCGCTGCCAAAGTTGCGCAGCAGGTTCTCCTTGGTATCACGGCCTTTTTGATGGCCAATCACAACGACTTTCTTGCCGCCCCAGGTGGCGAAACCGGCAGGCATGGCGTGGTCATCGCCGATATGGCGGTCTCCATGCAGTTCTGTGAAGTCGTCACAGCAATGCTTCACGTAATCCAGCATGAAGGGCCGGTTGATATGTCGGGAAATTTGCACGCGCTGCCAGGGATTGAGATTGTTGTGAATGTCCAGCAGCAGGGTGTCCGCCTTCTTCTCCATGTCAGCGATCAGGGTGGCCAGTTTATCACTGGGTTTGGAGGCAAATTTCTTTTTGGCCTCTTCGATCTCTTCGCGAAGTTTAAAGACAGGCTTTTCGAATTCCAGGACGTGTTTCATGAGAAAGGGTTCAAATAATCAGCGGATGAAGTAAAGCTTGGAGCCGTTGCGCACCAGAGCAAACATTTCCTCCAGGTCTTCGCGGGCTAGAAAGACGCCCGACTCGGCGACCACTTCCAATCCAGCGACTTCTTTTGCAGCCGGAGGCGCGGCAGGATCTGGCACCGGGATGGCCTTCACCGTCGGCGGGGTGCGCAGGACCACACCGGTGCGACTTCCCGGAAGCCATTTATCGGCCTCCGCATAGCGCAGATCCGTGGAGAGCACGGCCTTGCCATCCAAGACGGCAGATTTGCCTTTGATCTCCATATCGACCGGAATTTTCAGCCCGGTTGGCAGGCGTATCTCACTGGCCTGATATTCTTTAAAGAACAATTCCTTGTCACCGACCTTTCTGAGCAGGGTCACGGTCTTTCCGGAGACATCCACTTTGATGCTAAAATCCAGCGGCAAAATGGTTAAGTGATCACCCGGCTGAAGCATGGTGCCCATGAGGCCATTCAGACGGATCAGCATGTCCATCGTGGTCCCTTGTTTGCCGGCGATCAGAGCCAGCGAATCTCCCGGCTGCACGATGTAGTCTTTCTTTCCGGCCTTGGATTCCGAGGCGAAAAGTTGGTCCATGTTGATATCCCCAATGATTCGTTTCGCCTCGACACAGGTGGGGGAGTCTGGGAATTGCTTGATCAGTTTGAAGAGACCATCCCGCCCTTCTTCGATCTTTCCTGCTTTGATGAGATCAATGGCTGCATCAAACCTCTTCAGACCTGGGTCCACACGTGGCAGATCGCTCTTTTTGATGGTAGCGATCTCCTCACGGATGCGTTTGTCCGGCGTCAGGATCTTGTCATAAATGTAATAGGCCGCAGCCATGCTGCCCAGGGTGATACCCAGAACAATCAGGAAAAGTAGGACTTTAAGCTGTGCCTTTGCCATAGCAGGTGTGCAACGTGATCAGCCCAAAAGGCCGCGCCGCTTAAAGTCGAAAAGATTAATCTTCTGGGATTTTTCGATCATCTCCACCGTGAATTTCAGCAGACAAATCTCCCAGGTGTCATCCACCCCGGCGATGACGGCACGCATTGGATTACCGGTCACGCGGATGTCTTCCAGCAACTTTCCGCAGACCTCTTCCATGGGTTCATGAAGCAGATCCTCGGTCATATCATCCATCTTGAATTTGAACCCATATTTCAGGATCGCCAAACGGTGCAGATTTTCCTTCAAAAAGTCTCCAAAGGCTTCCCCCTGAGGACCGAAGCCGTCAAAGTCAAAGTCAGCAACCGCCGCTGGATCAGGACGTAAAATGAGAGGCTTTTCAGCGGTCAGCTTGCCTTGGCGAATGCGTGTGGTGTTCACGCTATCCATCAGCTCAGAGACCAGTTGGAACTCAAACTGTGTGGAGCCAAAGGTATCGATGCGCCTATCGGGCTCATGGAGAACCTTGGTATTCTCCAGAGCATATTGGATGTCATACTCCGTGTGCATTAGGGGTTAACTAGCATAAAGCGCATTCCGTTGAGGGCGAATGATTTCTACAGCCTCTTGTTATGCGATATCCACGCCTTGCAGGATCGCTTTCTCGGCCGCCTCCGCCGCGCTTTGAGTGCGCGCATGGATGCGCAAAAGAACCTCCCCTGCCCGGATCTCCTGCCCCACTTTGCGCAATCCATCCACCCCGACTGCCGGGTCCACCGCGTCACTCGCCTTGGCCCGCCCTGCCCCAAGTTCCAGTAAAGCACGCCCCAATGTCCCGGCATCCAAACGCTCCAAGACCCCGCTGCGGTCCGCCTTCATTTCATGAATCACGGCGGCACGATGAATCATAGGCAGCTTTTCCAAACTCTCTGCACGCCCCCCTTGCACCTCCACCATGTGCTGAAACTTTCGCCACGCACGCCCGTCCCGCAGCATCTGCGTCAATTCTGCCCGAGAGGTAATGGAAACGGCACAGGCCAAATCCAAAACGATGGCCTCCAGGTCAGGAGGCCCTTTGCCCTGCAAACAACGCACGCATTCCGTCACCTCCAGCGCATTTCCTGCGGATTCCCCTGTCGCCTCACTCATCGGACTCAGGCGCACACTGGATCGCACACCCAGCGCCCTGCCCACCGTGACCAGACTTTGGGCCAGTTCTTCCGCCTGTTCCCGTGTTTGCATAAAGGCACCCGTGCCATACTTCACGTCCAAAATCAGCCGATCCAGCCCCTCCGCCAATTTCTTGCACATGATGCTAGAGGTCAGCAAAGGGATGCTTTGAATCGTTCCGGTCACATCCCGCAGCGCATAAAGCTTTTTGTCAGCCGGACAAAGATTGGCTGTCTGCCCGACCATTAAACAACCGGTGATCGGGAGTGTCTTGTAGATCTCGGTCTCACTCAATTGCGTGCGAAATCCGGGGATGGACTCCAACTTGTCCAAAGTCCCCCCCGTGATGCCCAGTCCGCGCCCTGAGATCATCGGAACCCAAACCCCGTCACAGGCCAACAACGGAGCCAGGACCAAGGAAGTCTTGTCCCCGATGCCTCCGGTCGAATGCTTGTCCACACGCATGGGCGCATCCGTCGGCCATCTCAAAACCGAGCCGCTGTGCTGCATTGCGTGCGTCAACGCCGCCGTCTCCTCCCCTGTCATCCCCTTGAAAAAGATGGCCATCGCCAGCGCACTCATCTGATAATCCGGCAAATCCCCGGAGGTATAAGCCCGGATGATATGGCCGATCTCATCCACCGTCAGCTCGCCGCCATTGCGTTTCCGTTCGATGAGTGTGGGGATGTGCATAGGCGGAGTAAACCCAGCAATGAGGCAGAACGCAAGCCACGCTGAAAGGCGGTATTTCATACCACCGATCAGCGTGACGGCTTATCACCATCCCACTCCTTCCCGGAGGGAATCAAGGCTGCTTGAGCAGGTCACCCATGCCACCGGAGGCCCCGGCAAACATGGCCCCAAAGGCAATCACACCGACGATGACCACGAAGTAAATCACAATGCTGATCAGAAACAGAATACCCACGAACTTCCAAAAAGCACGCTGCTGATCCAGAGCGGCGACCAAGTCCTCGGAACTGCGGCTTTGGACGAGCTTGCCGATAAAAGTCCCATACTTCCAAATTTTCACTGCCGGGTAGATATACAATAACGACATCACACCATACACCACTCCCATGGCGATCATCATCATCGCCTGTTGCGCCCCTGCCCCGCCTTCTGCGGCAGCACCCAGACCCAGCACACTGGCAACACCAATCGCCACCCCGCTGAGCAACATCAAGACCACACCGATCCACAGAAAGACACCGATCAAGCGCACCCAGGGCTTGGTTCTTTGCAAATGAGTGATGGCCTCCTGCGGCACCCCCTCCGTTGTGGTTCCACTGGCAGAGCCGAAGAGATTGGCTGATGGCGACGTGTAGGGATTGCTTTCCATGGTAAGGATGATGTTTAGAGATTGCTCGGTCAATCAACCCTCGTTAGAGCTAAATGTCGAGTCAACGCAGTTTGGTCAGCCTCTGCAAAGAAAGCAATCCCCGCTTTGGTGCCAATCTGGCAAGACAAGGGCATTCTACCTAGCCCTCAGGATAGCCTCAGCCACTCTCATGCCGTCCGCAGCGGCGGAGATGATGCCTCCGGCATAACCGGCCCCTTCCCCCGCAGGATAAAAGTTCTTGAGCGTGATGCACTCGTAAGTGCTCGGATCGCGGGGAATACGCACCGGGGCGGAACTGCGAGTCTCCGCCGCAGTCAGGACAGCGTCTTCAAGATCAAAACCCGGCAGGCTTTTATTGATGCGAGGGACGGCTTCCTTCAATGTGGCAATGACGGTTTCCGGCAGGACCTCTCGAAGATCTGTCCACACAACGCCCGGCTCATAAGAGGGCTTGACCTTGCCCTGCCCGGTGCTGCCACGTCCGGCCAGGAAATCGCCAAGGAGCTGCGCCGGGGCATGATAGTTACAACCGCCGACTTCATAGGCCCGACGTTCAATCTGACGCTGAAACTCAATCCCGGCCAGAGGGTGGGCTTCGCCATAATCCTGCGGCCCCACTTCGACCATGAAACCCGCATTGGCATTCGCCTCAGCTCGGGCATAACTGCTCATGCCATTGGTAACGACCGTGCCAGGCTCCGAGGTCGCCGCCACCACCAGTCCGCCAGGGCACATGCAGAAGCTGTAGGCACTGCGTTCCGTCTGGCAGTGCGCCACAAATTTATAAGGAGCCGAGCCCAGCCTCTCATGCCCTGCCCATTTGCCATAAAGCATTTGATCCACGAGGCGCTGCGGGTGCTCGATGCGAACCCCCACGGAAAAGGGTTTGGGCTCAAAAGGAATGCCGCGCTCATGCAGCATGGCAAACGTGTCCCGGCTGCTATGGCCGATGGCAAAGACGATGGGGCTGCCCTCAATGACGGAACCATCCGCAAGAACAACGGCGCGCATGACTCCTTTTTCGACCACCACATTACTGACCCGCGAGCTGAAACGAACCTCACCACCGAGGGCAATGATTTCTTCACGCACATGACGAACCACTTTGATGAGGCGATCCGTGCCGATGTGCGGACGGGCCTTGATCAAAATGTCCTCGGGTGCCCCCGCAGCAACCATTTCGCGCAGCAGCCAAGGAATGCGGTGCTCACGATCGCGAATCTGGGTGTAGAGCTTCCCATCGGAAAAGGTGCCTGCACCGCCCTCGCCATATTGGACATTGGACTCAGGGTTAAAATCCCAGCCCCGCCGCCAAAAACCGGTGACATCGCGGGCACGGTCCCCGGCAGCTTTGCCACGCTCCAGCAGGATGGGCTTTAAACCGGCCCTAGCCAGCAAAAGGCCGGCAAAGAGACCACACGGTCCGGTGCCCACAATCACAGGGCGAGCACTCTGGACATGCGTTGGCACTGTAAACTCACGATAAGTTTCGTCCGGTGCCAGGATGACCTTGGTATCGGCCTTCAGGGCTTTGAGAACGCGGCTTTCCTCGGCGACTTCGACCAGCAGGGTATAACTGAAATTCACATGACCACGGCGGGCATCGATGGCGCGCTGTTTGATCGTGTAGGTCGCTTCTTTCACCCCGAGACGCTTCAGCACGGCCTGGCGCAGGTCGGCATCGGTGTGGTCCACGGGGAGATTGAGTTGAGAAACTTGCAGCATGAAAGGCGGGGATGTCGTTCGTTCATCCTGGCCGTAGTTGCAACCAGATGACTGCCGTCCTTGCCATTGCCCTGCATCCTGCCACTGTTTAATTTCACTCCGAATGCCCAGCAAAACCTCTGCCTCCCCTGCCCAAGAAAGCCTGAAAAAGGGCAAAAAAGACGGTGCCGACGGTGCCGCCGCCAAAAAGATTTGGGATCGCTCTGCCTGGAGGGATGCCGGGTTCTTCCTCCATTATCTGCGCCCCCATTTCAATGTTTTCATTCCCGCCCTGGTCGCCCTGACGATCACGGCCAGCATCAATCTTTTCTTCCTGGATAACATCCGGAAGATGATCGCCCCGGCCTTTGAGGGGGTCACGGGCGATGCCCTTATTCAACACGCCAATCGTTATGTGTTCATCATTATCGCGCTGGCGTGGGGACAAGGATTTATCGCTTTTTGGCGTATCTGGCTGTTCGCCCGAGCCTCGGAAAGAGCCCTTGGCAAACTGCGAATGGATACCTTTGGCCGGATCATCCGTTTGCCCATGGCGACGCTCAATACCCATCGTGTGGGCGAGCTGGGCTCGCGCCTAGCCAACGATGTGGAATCCATGCGTGAAACGCTCGTCTTTACCATTCCAATGCTCATCCGGCATACCGTGATGTTGTTGGGCAGCGTCGCCGTGGTGTTTTACATGTCGGTCAAGCTGGCCCTCTTCATGATCGCGACTATCCCTGTCGTGCTCATCCTCATTGCGCTGTTTGGCGCACGCATCCGCAAACTGACGCGCAATGCCCAGGATAACCTGGCCGGTTCCCAGGTGATCGTGGAAGAAAGCCTGCACAGCATCGTCAGCGTCAAGGCCTACCAAAACGAGACCCATGAGGATGCGCGCTACAAGAAGCATCTGAACTATTTCTTGAACGCAGCCCTCAAGGCCACTCTGCCCCGGGCGTCCTTCATCTCCTTCATCATCTTTTCCTTCAGCGTTGCCCTCAGCCTCGTGGGATGGTTCGCCCTCCACATGCGGGCCAACGGCGAAATCTCCATCGATCAGTTGATCGGCTTCGGGGCCTTCAGCGCGCTCGTCAGCATGTCCTTCGCGCAATTCCCGGAACTCATTTCGCAGGTTCAACGAACCCTGGGTGCGACCGAGCGGGTGCGTGAGATCTTGCAGGAGCCGATCGAGCCGCTGGATGAAGCCGCGCCAAAGATCCGCCTTCAAGGTGAGATCGAGATGGAAAACGTCAGCTTTGCTTATGCCACAAGACCGGATGCCATCGTCCTGCGCGAGTTCTCATTCCATGCCAAAGCGGGTCAGCGCATCGCCCTTGTCGGCCCCAGCGGAAGCGGTAAAACGACCTCCATTTCCCTGCTCTACCGCTTCTATGAACCCACCACCGGACGCATCCTGGTGGATGGCCAACCCATTGCCGACATGGCCCTGAGCAGCCTGCGCAGAAACCTCGCCCTGGTGCCGCAAGAGGTGCTTCTCTTTGGTGGCAGCATCCGGGAAAACATTGCCTATGGCAAACCGGATGCGACCGAGCAAGAAATCATCGAAGCCGCACAGAAGGCGAACGCCCACCTCTTTATCGAAAAACTGCCCGAAGGTTATGAGACGCTCGTTGGCGAACGCGGCACACAGCTCTCCGGCGGTCAACGCCAGCGCATCGCCATTGCCCGCGCCATCCTTGCCGATCCGGCCATCCTCATCCTGGATGAAGCCACCAGCAGCCTGGATGCCGAAAGCGAACGCTTGGTTCAGGACGCGCTGGACAAACTCATGGAAAATCGCACTTCCATCATCATCGCCCACCGCCTTTCCACCGTGCGGCGTTGCGATCAGATCCTCGTTTTAAGCGCGGGCACCATCGTCGAAAGAGGCACTCATGATGAACTCGTCGTGAAACCCGGCAGCCTTTACGGCACACTGGCGCGTTTACAGTTGGAATAAAAAAATCGCCTTTACGTCATATCCATGTGCTGAAGACACAATCCAACATCATGAACAAATTAATCACTCTCCTTGTGGCAGCCGCCGTTGCCCTCCCACTGCTCGCCGCTGATTTCCCCAAAGGCAGTCCAAACTTTGGCACCGATTACAAATCGGCGCTTGAGATGGCCAAAAAGGAAAACAAGCCTGTCATTCTCGTCTTTTCGGCTGCCTGGTGCGGCCCATGTCAGTCCATGAAAAAGACGGTGTATCCAAGCAAGGAAGTCACACCTCTGCATGACAAGTTCGTTTGGGCTTATCTGGATGTCGATGAGGAAGCCAACGGCTCAGCGGCCACCAAATACGGTGTTCAAGGCATCCCCCACATCCAGTTCCTCAATGCTGAAGGCAAAGACATCGGGAACCAAGTCGGCGGCACCAGCCCTGGTGAATTTGCAGGCACCCTTGAAAAAATCCTGGTCAAAGCCAAGTAATTCCGACCCATCCTCGATCCATCACCCATCCGTGGCCATGCTGCGGATGGGTTTTTTCTTTGGCGCTTATTCACAACCATCGTGTCTATTCACAAAGAAACCGCCTTACCAAATCCCACATTTTGTTTCGTATCCATTAAGCATCCACAAGATGTGGGAAAAAGAACCTTTACCGCTTGCCCGCTACAGCCGGGGTCTGGCATCTTCTGCGGTTAAACTCTTCGATCACTATGTATCTCAAAAGCCTCACCCTTCACGGCTTCAAGTCCTTTGCGGACAAGACGCACTTTGAGTTTCACAAAGGTGTCACGGGCATCGTCGGCCCGAACGGCTGTGGCAAATCCAATGTCGTGGATGCCATCCGCTGGGTTCTGGGGGAGACCTCGGCCAAGGCGCTGCGGGGTGAGGAAATGGCGGACGTTATTTTCAACGGCACGGACAAGCGCAAGCCGGTCGGTCTGGCGGAAGTGGTGCTCACCATGGCCGACTGCGAGCAAGCCCTCGGCGTGGAATACAATGAGGTGGCCATCTGCCGCCGTGTCTTTCGCGATGGCCGCAGTGAGTATCGACTTAACAACACGGTCTGCCGCCTGAAGGACATCAACGACCTTTTCTCCGGCACGGGGATCGGGCGCCAGGCTTACTCCATCATGGCCCAGGGGCAGATTGACATGCTGCTGAGCTCGAAGCCTGAAGACCGCCGCATGGTCTTTGAAGAAGCGGCGGGCATCACCAAGTTCAAAGGCCAGAAGAAGGAGGCGCTGCGCAAACTGGAATACACCGAAGCGAACCTGCTGCGTGTGGCGGATGTGATCGCGGAGGTGAAACGCCAGATGGGTTCCCTGCAACGCCAGGCATCCAAGGCCCGCCGTTATCAGACGCTGCTGGATGATGTGCGCATGTTCGACACGCACCTCGCCCACAAGAACTACAGCGAATACAGCGCAGAGAAAGCCGAGTCTGAAAATCATGTCCGCATGATGACCGAGCAGCTCGAGCAATTGCAGGCCCGCCTGCAAACGACCGAACTGGAGGCCGTGGAAACACGCGAGGCTTATCATTCCGTCGAATCCCAGATCAACCAGCTCCGCCAGCAGGCCCAGGAGCTACGCAGCCAGGTGCAGAGTGCGGAAGGCCGCATCGGGTTTAACAATGAGCGTAACGAAGAACTTCAGGGACGCATCCGCCAGAACGAGGAGCAGATTGAACAGGGGCAGCACCACCTGGAGCAGCAGCGCCGGGAGATGATCAGTGCCGATGAGCAGCTCATCAGCATCCGTGAAAACATGGAGACGCGACAGCTCGCATTGAACGAGCATCTGACCGTTCACAACTCCATCATGCCGGACCGCAGCCGCCTGGACAATGACCGCCGCAGCGTGCGCGAATCCATCCGGCAGTTTGAAGGCCAGATCGCCGCCGCTGATGCCCGCGCCCAATCCCTGACCCACCAGATTTCCACTGACCGTCAACGTCACGAGACCCTGGCCAACGAAAGGTATTCAGCCGCCCAGGCCAAGGAAGCCAGCCAGATCGAATTCGACAATCTTCAGCGCGAAATTCAGGACCTCGAGGAGACCCGCAACGAACTGGACGAAAAGGCCAAACATTGCGCCCGCGAGATCATCGAAAAACGCGCCCAACGAGATGCCCTCAATGAAGAGCTGACCGACCTGCAACGGTCCGTAACCCAGCGCCGTTCACGCATCGAAATCATCGAGCAGCTTCTTCAAAAAGGCGAAGGCCTGGCCGAAGGCACGCAACAGGTTCTCAAAGGCCTCGACAACCCGGAAGTCTTCTCCGTCGGCGTCCGTGGACTCTTGGCATCATCTATCGAGGTGGAGCCGCAGTTCATCACGGCCATCGAGGCTGCACTGCGCGACCATCTCCAGGCCGTGCTTCTCACGGACAGCGAGCTCGCGGCACAAATCCTCGACCGCCTGGCTAACAAACAGCTTGGCAAAGCGGCTCTACTTCCACACGACTTCGCCACCATGCGTGCCGTGCCTGATCGGCAGCTCGTGCCGGAAGGCGGCATCGCCTGGGCTGTGGACAAGGTGAAGGCAAGACAGAGCGTGCAAGAACTGACCGACCGCTTGCTGAACAACGTCCTCATCGTCGAAGACCTGCACACGGCCCTGCGCCTGAAAAAGCAACTTCGGGACGTGGCCATCGCCACCATGAAGGGCGAATTCATCGCCGCCGACGGCATCATCCACGGCGGTGCCACCAAGGAGGAAGCCGCCTCCATGCTGCGCCGTGAAGCCGAAGTCCGCACGCTGAAGGTGGAGCTGGAAGGCTTTGAGTATCAGGTGCTGGAAAAAGAAGAAGCGGTGAACCAACTGCGCGCTCAGGTGGAGGAAATGCAGCGTGAGGAAGTCACCCTGCGTGAGCAGAGCCAGCGTGCCCGCGAAGGCTTTTCCCAGCTCACCGGCAAGTTGTCCGTGGTTCAGCGTTCGCTGCAGCAGGCCACGACCAAACTGGAAAGCGTGGAGTGGGATCAGAACCAGATCAGCAGCCGCATCCAGGCCGCCGAAGCCCAGATCGCCTGGCAGCGAGAAGAAGCCTCGGTCGCCCAGGAACAGCTTGAAGGCGCACGCATCCATGAAGGCGAACTCGAGATCGAGATGGAGGCCTTTCTGCGGCGTGAACTGGAATCCAGCGAACGGCTCAACGAACTGCGCACCGCGCTCGCCCTGGAGCAAAGCGCCCTGCATTCCCTGGAGCGTCAAAAGGCCCCGATGGCCACCCGTTTGCATGAACTGGAGGCGGCCATCCAACGCTTCGATCTGGAGATCAATACCTGGCGCAGTCGCATCGACCAAAGCGTCGCCGAGAACGCACGTTTCTCCGAGCAGGTGGAGTCCCAGCGCGGTGCCATCGAGGCCATCGAAGAACACCTGCAAAACAAGACCGAGGAACGCGCCGGAGCCTTCGAGCGTGTCACCGCCCTGGAAAACCAGCTCGTCCAACTGCGTCAGCAGACCAGTGGCTTGAGCGAATCCCGCAACCGCATCGAGGTGCAGCTCACCCGCGTGGATCTGCGTTTGGAAAACCTCATCAACCAGGTGCAGGAGCGATACGCCTTCCACATCTCCGCCTTTGAGCCTGACTACCATGCGCTGATGTATAGCATCAACGAGCAGAAGAAGTCCCGAGGCCGTGGGGAGAAGCGCAAATCCAACTTCGCGACTGCTGAAACCGAGACCGTCGAAGACTCCTCACCTGAAGTGAATGAGCCCGAGGAATCTGACTCCGAGCCTGCACCGATCCCGGTCATCGATGCCGATGACGTGGATCTGGAAGCCATCGAGATCCCCGGTGAAGAAGGCCATCCCGACTGGGACTTCGTCAATGAAGTGGTCGGAGAACTGCGCCAAAAGCTTGAAAGCATCGGCTCGGTCAATCTCGACGCCATTCAGGAATTCGAAGAACTCGAAGAGCGTCACAACTTCCTCGATACCCAGCACAATGACTTGGTGAATTCCAAGGAAGAACTGCTCCAGGTCATTGCCAAGATCAATGAGACCACCAAGCTCATGTTCTCGGAAACCTTCGATCTTGTGCGTGGCTTCTTCCACAACAACTTCCGCGAGCTCTTCGGTCCCACAGCCAAGGCCGACCTGATGCTCACCGACGACACCGATCCCCTGGAATCAGGCATCGAAATCATCGCCAAACCGCCCGGCAAAAAGCTTCAGACCATCTCCTTGCTTTCCGGTGGCGAACGCAGCATGACCGCCGTGGCGCTGCTCTTCTCCATCTATCAGGTGAAGCCCAGCCCCTTCTGCGTGCTGGACGAGTTGGACGCTCCTCTCGATGAATCGAACATCTCCCGCTTCCTGAAGATGCTGGACAATTTCATCGACAACTCCCAGTTCATCATCGTGACGCACAACAAGCGCACCATGAGCCGCGCGGATGTCATTTACGGCGTCTCCATGCAGGAGTTCGGCATCAGCAAGCCGATCGGCGTGCGCATGACCACGGAGGACACCCGCCCAAGCAAACAAGAAGAACTGAGGCTGTCCGCCGAGGTGGCTGCGGAGGAGGCGCATCACGAGCATCCCGCCGACGAGCTTGCCTTTGAGGCCCCTTCAGAGCCAGACACCTCCGATACTGAACCCGTGCTCGCCTCTTAGTAGGGGCGGGCGGTGACGGCTTCTCACTGCTTGTAAATCACCACCACACCCGTCGTCGGGCCAGAGGGTGCGGAATCGTGCCCAAAGCCCACGGTTTGAAGGTTGACCGCCTCCACGCCCTTTTCGATCATGGCTTGACGAACGGCTTGCGCACGCCGCTCGGACAAAGAGCGTGCGTAATCCTCAGGAAAATTCGGCGGAGTATAACCGGCGATGAGATAACGTGGCTTCTCCTGTTTCCACTCGGCGGCCAGTTCCGTCAGCACCTTGCGGTGGGCACCGGTCAGCGCAAAGCTCGTTCCCAAAAATTCGAGCGCCGGGCAGGCAGGTTTCAGCGAGTTTCCCATCGGGCTTTTGAATCCTTCGCGGGCACCCAGTGCAAACACGATGTCCGCTTCCCTTTCTTGAAAAGGCGAAGGCACGGAGGTGCAACTGCACAGCCCCGTCATCACTCCAACAGCTAAAAGAAAAAGTCTCATCGCATCCAGCGGGGTTCGGAAACGGTTCCGTATTGGGTCAACACGGCCCGGCGTTGGGAAGTGCGTAAATCATGCACATACAGGGTGCCATGCTGAGCATAGCAGAGATAGCGCCCGTTCGGACTCCAGGAAGGATGCTGCGCCCCCTCCCCTTGAATGACGATGGATTGGCCCTGCGGATATTCCTTGATGACGACCGCCGTCTCCTTGCCAATGCGCGCCGTAAAGGCCACCTTTTTCCCGTCCGGCGAGAACTCAGGATCGGTGCAAAAGCTGTAGCCCGCACGCCAAAGATAAAGCCGCGCCTCGTTGTGATCTTTTTCAGGAATCTCGGCCACGTAGAGACGCGGACCACGGCCCCGATCATCGGCGAAGATGATCTGCTTGCCATCGGGATGCCAGGAAGGGCTGCTCGGCGCGCCCACAGTATCGCTGATGCACCCCGCTGTATTCGTGTTCAGGTCCGTGACAAAAATCTCGGGGTTGCCCAAGAAACTCATCACGAGGGCGAGCCTCTGCCCATCCGGGGAAAAAGCGGCACCGAAGCTCGAGCCCGGTGTATCCGTCACCGTGCGCTCCCAGCCGAGGCCCATGTCCAGAACCTGCACGATGGGAAAGCCGGAGATGTAAGCCGTGTAGGCGATGGCCCCGCCATCCGGCGATAAGGTGGGCGAGACCGCGCCGTGCGCATGGCGGGTCACCTGCTGCACATCCCGCCCCTGGGCATCGCACAGATAGACTTGTTTGGTTCCGCTGCGGTCACTGACAAAGACCATCCGGCTGGTGGCCAGGCCGGGCTTCCCCGTCACCTCAAAGATGATGTCATCCGAAAGGATTCGTAAATTTTCATCCAATCCAGGGGAGGCATACGTCCGTTCAAACAAAAGCCGCCCCTCTGCATTCACCAGCCGCCCCGTGACCCGCCCGCCTACGGAGGAGCCAGACAGCACATAGTCCGCCTGATCTTCCGTGATCAAAAACTCACGTGAATCGGTCAGTTCCTCCACGAGCGCCTTCTTGGCACTTGCCCCTGTCCCCCCGGTGAACTCCCCCAAGCGGACCTTGCGCTGCGGCAGCTTGACCGGGGCCTGCTTTTTCACAAACGGCAACTTCAGCCACGACGGCAACGGCGCAGCCAAGCCCACTGACGGAAAGATCAGTAGCAGGGCGATCAATAGAATGCGCGGGCCGGTCATTTACTCGATGTGAAAGTTTACTTCCACAGTGTAGCGGTCTTTTGCGAAACTTGAAGGAAGAGACGTTGAAATCTTTTTCAGACTCTCCCGGACCTTGGCAATGGACTGATCCATGACAGCGGAACCCGAAGATTTGCTCAGCCTTGTCTCCAAAATCGTCCCGTCGCGGGAGATCGTGATCGCCAGTCGGGCATCCCGCTGCATCACGGGCACCTGTTGCAGCGGTGGTGCCTCCCACTCCGTCTTCAGCGCCTCCTCCAGCGCCCGCAAAACCGGGTCCATGTCAGCCGATGCAGCCGCCGCCTTTTGCACCTCCGCCTCCAGCTTCAGCACCTGCATCAGCGTGATCGGTGCCGCCTGCGGCCCCGGCGCGGCCTCGGTCTTTTCCGGCATGGGGGATAGCGTGATGCTCTTGTTGGTCGGCTTGGGGATCACAGATTCCGCTGCCGGAGGCGGTGGACCGACGACCTCTGCCATCACCCCGGCGGCCTGGGCCACCTGCATCCCAGATGTCGCCACTGCCGCAGCAGGGGCAGCGGGGATAGGTGGAGCCAGAGGCAGCATCGGCACTGCCTGCGGCGGCACCGGGGCCTTTTTGATATGCTTAAACTCCGCCGGAGAAAACCATCGCCTCGGCTCCGCAGCGACCATTGCCCACACAGGCTTCAAGGAAAGGGCCGGTAAAAGAGGCAGCAAAGTCCACGCCATCAGCCCGACCAGCAAATGAACCAACAGCACCGCGATAAACACCGCCGCCAATGGCTCCAGGGGGCTCTTGCGTGATCGCTCGGGCATAAAAAAGAATCAGCGCTTTCCCGCTGCGTTTTCGATCACCTCCACCGCCGTCTGCCGGATGCCTGCGCGATGCATCTCATCCATCAACCGGGCCAGAGACCCGGCCGCAAAGTTATCCGGCATACGCACCAGGACGCCACAGTCCGGCTGCTTCGCCACATGCGCCTTGAGGGCAGGCAAAAGATTCTCCCCTGATACCGGTTGATCATCCAGCCAGATGCTCTGATCCGGCCTGATGTTCAGCACCACCTGCTTTGGGGGTGCCTTGGTCAAAAGAGCTGGCGCACCCTCGCCCACACCCTTCATCTTTTCCCGGCGCAACAAAGGCACCGCCACGATGAAAACCAGCAGCAACACCAGCACCAGATCCAGCAGCGGCGTGATGCTGACCTGGCTCACGTAAACCGGCAAATGACGCTGAGAGGCACGCTTCATGAAGTGGTCAGTCTGCCCGCTGGCGTCAGGTTTTGGGTCGGCGGATGATTAAAGCCGGGCATCGTCGGCGCTCCCATCCCGCCCAGGCTGGGCAAAGACTCATCCGGGCTGCGATGATCCACAAACTGCCGGTCGAGGACACCACTCAGCTCATTGGCAAAGTTGTCCAACCTCACAATCAAACTGCGGATCTTGGAAACCAAAAAGTTATAGGCGATCAAACTCGGGATCGTCACAAACAGCGCCAAAAGCGTCGTCAGCAGAGCCGAACAAACCCCTGGGGCCAGCAACGCAAGCCCTGCCTCCCCCTCCGTCTGTGCCAGGACCGCAAACACATCCAGCAGCCCCCAGACCGTGCCCAAAAGCCCCAAGAAAGGAGCCGCCGCCAAAACCGTCGCGATGCCTCCCAAGCGCGACTCCGCCTTTGTCGCCGCCGTCACCACCGCCCGCTCCATCGCATTCTGCACCGAACCCATCTGCGATGAAGTGATCCGCCCCGCCCCCTGAAGACGACTGCTAAACGTGCGACCCGGCTCCTCCTCCCCCACCAAATAAAAAGCCAACTCCCGACAGGCCTCATGATAAATATGATACATCGGGGAAAGACTCATGCGTTCCCGCGTCAGATACAGCGCCAGCGGATGCGGACTGTCGCGGAACTTCCCCATGAACAGATTGTTCTCCTTATTCGCCCGGCTCAGCAGCATCCACTTCGCCAGCCAAACCGTCCACGTGATCATCGATAACAACGCCAAAATGCCCGCGATGATCAGGCTGGGGAGTGAAAGATTCTCCAGACCAAACTGGAGGCCAGACACTGCGGCGATGAGAGGCAAGTGCATTGGAATCAAAGTGACATAGTTAAAAGGTCTTGAATGTCTGGCGTCAACACCAGATTCACCCCCTTGAGGACAAATACGGCATGCTGGGCCGCAAAATGAACTCGGAGATAGGCCCTCATCGCCCCTTTTACACTTTCCATTACACTGAAAAGCCAGGGGTGGAAGTGTAATGTAATTTAACAACGGGTCATCTTACCAAGGGTGAAATAGCTATAGGCCCAAGGAGTCACAAAAGCCCCCCTTACCCCGCCTCCTCCCGCCATTCATCCGCCCCGTCATCGTCTTCCGTGATGCGGTTCCAGGCCCGCCAGCCTCGATTGTAGGCGATCTGAAAGAAGGGGCCGCGCAGAATCTCCAGCTCGGCAAGGGCGGAAGAGGAGAGGTCTTTCCCGATCTCATGGACCCTGTGAGCCAGAAGCGATGAAGGAATGGAAGAAGGATTGATTGTGGAAGCATGGTTCCGCACGAAGTCCACCGCAGCCCTCCGGTCAGCAGCATGCACCAGATAAAGAGTATCGACCTCATCAGGAACAACCTGCCGTCTCCAATCAATCACTTCATAAAGATTCATCTATTCCTTATGAATCAGGGACTGACCTTCTTTTGTCCAATTCCCTTGGCGACGAATCTCCCAGATGACCGGGCGGCGGACAGCCTCGCCTTCATCCCTTTGAGTGTCCCTGGGAAGGAGGAGCGTTATTTTTACATGACACTCATATCCTGGCTTTTTGGCTGGAATGTAAAATGGAATCGTGGGCAAAAGAAGACACGCATTTTTACATTACACTCCAGCCCCCGGCTTTTGAGTGAAATGTAAAAGTGTAATAGCGGCTTTTCATCCCTTTGAGGGTCCCTGGGAGGGAGGGGCGTTATTTTTACATTACACTCCAGCCCCCGGCTTTTGAGTGAAATGTAAAAGTGTAATAGCGGCTTTTCATCCCTTTTGGCCGGAAGGGCGGCGCGGAAAACGTAGGCCGGATGTGTTCTGCGCGGGAGAGGCCGCTGACTCGTTGGACATGTTCGCAGAACTACCCGGCTGGCTTGGGGGCGTCGCGGGTTGTGCGGGGTGGATGGGGCATTCCACCTCGGAGGAGACGGGTTATCCGGCGGTGACCTCCAGGGTGTTGGCGGTGTGTTTTTGCGCCGGACACACCGTCCTACTTCACTGCCTTCACAGCCGATAATCCAGGCTCACAAAGTCCAGCACCCGCTGCCAGAGCACCTGCCAGATTTGCAACGTGTCCCCATGGACGCGGGCGGTTCCGGTCATGCCGGGGCGGAGGGTGAGGTCGTCATTGGGCAGGGAGACCAGGACGCCATAGGTGACCTCCAGGGGCTTCAGTTTGCCCTGGCCATCCGGCTGGGCGGCGATGTCTCCGCCCAGGGTGGCGATGAGGTTCGGCGGCAGTTCGGTGGTGGGCGGGGTCTTCAGGTCTTCGGTGACCTGGCCGGTGTAGGTGCGGCGGGATTGCGCGGCGACTCGCAGCTCCACCTTTTGACCGGGGCGGATGTTCCGCGCCTGCTGCTCATTGAGTGGAATGTAAAGCTGGATGGGCTGCATGGCGGCGATCTCGCACAGGGCATCGCCGGGGCGCATGGAGCCTGCCGCCAAGCGGTCCAGATCCGGCGTCAGGATGATGCCTGCTCGCGGGGCCTTCAGGATCAGCCGGGAGGCTAGGCGCTGGGCTTCGGCCAGGGCCGTCTCCGCCTCCGCGACCATGGACCTCGCCTGCTGATAGTAGGCAGGGGCATCGGCCCCGAGGGTCATGTCCACCTGACGACGGGCGCGCTCGACTTGCAGGCGTGCCGTTTCCACATCGCTGGTTAGGCGGTTGTTCGTGAGAGTCGCGAGGGTGTCCCCGGCGGCCACGGTTTGACCTGTGGTGACGTGGATTTTCTCCAGCCTGCCCGGCACCTCCGCCCGCACCCAGTCCGCCTGCGCAGGCCGCAGCACCGCCGGGCGCTTCACCATGATCTGCCAGGGGCACAGCAGGATGACGGCGACCACCACGGCGGCGATGCCGAGCACGCGCAGAGGCCGCCGCCAGGAGGAGGTGGCCTTGAACTGTTGCGTAAAAAAGGAGGTCACGGGAACGATGAGCATGGAGATCAGCGCCCCCACCCCGATGGCGTCTCCCAGCCAGCCGAGGCCATACGGCTCCAGCAGGTAATGGAAGATCATCGCGATGCCGAGCGTGATCTGCAGCAGGTAGAGCTGGGCCGCGATGCTATACAAGACGAACCATCCACGATTTCGCCGGGGCAGCAGCCTTTCGGCCTGGGGGCTGGTTTTGCCGCCGAACAACAAGCGTCGAAAAAGATCGCTCACGCACATCTGCGCCTTTGCCCGCAGGTTCGGCACGCCCAGGATGTCCGTGAGCATGTAGTAGCCATCGAATTTCATCAGCGGATTCGCATTGAAAAGGATGGTCCACACGCTGGTAATGAGCATGAGATTGAACAGGAGCTGCTGGGTCGGCCCCGGCTGTGACACGGCCCACAGCAGCGTCGCGATGGCAGCGATGACCAGCTCGATGTAGATGCCCGCCGCCGCGACCAGGATGCGATGCCGCCGCTTCGGGAAGAGGTAGCTGTCCGTGACATCCGCGTAGAGAAAGGGGCTGAAGACGATGACCATCGCGCCCATCTCATGCACCTCGCCGCCGTAGTGCTTGCAGGTCAGGCCGTGGCCGAATTCATGGACCACCTTCACCAGGATGGTCAGCACCCAAACGAGCGCCAGGTTGGGCAGCGTCAGGAAGTCATTCAGGGAGGGCGCGATGCGCGGAAAGTTCACCGCAAACACCGCCAGCCCGGCCAGGAAGATGCCCATGCTGATGGCAAACCCCGCCCAGGACCAGATCCAGCGCAGGGGCCGCTCCAGCCGGATCAGCAGGGTGTCCGGGTCCCACAGCGGGATCTTTAAAAACAACGCCTGCATGAAGAGGCCCCATGGCGTCTTCGGCTTGTGCCGCAGCCGCTTCAGCTCAAGCTGCCGCCGCGCCCCTGCGCCTGTGGCTTCGAGGAATCCGGCGGTGAGCAGCTCATTGGCAAAGGCGATGACTCGCTCCGTGATCGCCTGAGTGCCCTGGGTCAGCCCCGCATGAGGATGCGCCAGGAGAAAGGCCGCGCGGATCTCCTCCACGCTGCGTTGGCCATCGAACAAGGCCGCCAGCGCATAATCCTCCGCTGGAAGCCGGAAGTATTTCAGCGACAGCGGGTCCTTGATGATCGCATAGGCCCGCCCCTCAAAGAGCTGATGGCTGATCTTCAGATCCGACCGCAGCGCCGAAGGCACGATCCCCTCAACGGACGAGGCGGCCTCATCCGCGACTTCCTGGATGGAAAGGGCCGCTGTCATCGGAGGTATTTATAACGGCGGGTTGCGGAATTGTCTGGTGGAAGATGGGGGGCGTGTGGCCGGAGATGCCCAACCACCATGAAGATAAACCCGCGCAACTTTCCGCCCCAACGAAAGTTTCCTCCCGCTGTCATACACTCCCGACCTCTGTGTCACCCAGATGCATCGCATGAAACGCCTCTCCCTTTTCCTGGCCCTCCTCACCACCAGCTCCGTCAGCGCCCAACTCGCGGTCGTGGAGGAGCGTTTCAAAGGCTTCGACAAAAACAGCGACGGCATCATTTCGGGCGAAGAAATGCAGGCTTCCAGCATCCTGCCAAAGCTGGACCTGGACCACAATGGCTCCCTCACTTTGAACGAAGCCAAGCGAGCTATGCAGATGGTGGAGAAACTCAAGGGCGCGACCGAAACGCCCGCTCAAGGCAAAACGGGCATCGCTGAATTCGACAAGCTGGACAAGAACAGCGATGGCCTGCTCACCACCGATGAAGTGCCGCAGAAGCGCTGGATGAAGTTCCTGGACCAGGACAGCAACGGCACCGTCACCCTGGCTGAGGCCACGGAGGCGATGACCCGCCTGCGTCGCAAGAACGCCCCACCGGAATCCACCACCCCGGCGAAACCTGCCAGTCAAGACCCTGCGCTCACCGAAGCGCCCACCGTGCTCAAACCCGCTGACCACGGCGTCGGTCATCTCGTGCCGGACCTGCCGATGGGCGAGCAAAAGCTGAGTCAGCGCCTCGCCGGGAGCCAGGGCATGATCATCGCCTTCTTCGGGGCCACCTGCCCCATCAGTGGCAAGCTGGGGCCGGAACTGGCTCGTCTGGAAAAGGAAGCTCAGGCGAAGCAGGTGCGCATGACCCTCGTCTGCCCAGTCGCCGTGGAAACCACCGAGGACATCCAGAAATTCATCACCTCCCACGGCCTGACCTCGCCGGTGGTGCATGACACGGACAGCCGCCTTTCCACCGCCCTTACGGCCACAACGACCACCGAAGTCTTCCTGCTCGATGCCGCACGCACGCTCGTTTACCGTGGTGCCATCAATGACCAATACGGCCTGGGTTATTCCAAGGAGAAGCCTAACAAGACGTATCTCCGCGATGCCCTCGCCGCCATGTTGCGGAGCGAAGCCCCGGCCATCGCCGCCACCACGGCACCGGGTTGTGCGCTGGATTTGAAAAAGGCAGCCGTGGTCGCACAGACCGCAGTCACCTATCACAATCAGATCGCCCGCATCCTGCAGGCCAACTGCGTGGAGTGTCATCGCAAAGACGCCGTCGGCCCGTTCAGCCTGGAGACCTATGAGGACGTGATCGAAAACGCGGGCATGATCCGCAAGCAGGTGGAGCGCGGAGTCATGCCGCCCTGGTTCGCCGCCGAACCTCCCACTGGCAAGCACTCGCTCTGGATCAATGACGCCTCCCTTTCCACCCAGGACAAAAAGGACCTGCTGACCTGGCTGGCCAGCGACCGTCCGAAGGGCGATCCTTCCGAAGCGCCCAAGCCACGCCACTTCCCCAAAGAGTGGGCCATTGGCGAGCCGGATGCCATCGTGCAACTGCCCAGGCCCGTCAGCATCAAGGCCGAGGGCACCATGCCGTATCAGTTTGTCACGGCCACGACCTCCTTTGAGGAAGACCGCTGGGTGCAGGGGTATGAGATCATGCCGACGGATCGTGGCGTCGTGCATCACGTCATTGTCCAGGTGCATGCGAAGGGCAGCGATGTGAGAGATCGCGGTGAAGGGGCCGAGGGTTACTGGGCCGCCTATGTGCCTGGCAATGCCTCGCATGTGTGGCCTGCGGGTTTTGCCAAAAAGCTGCCTGCGGGAGCCATCGTCAGCTTTCAGATCCACTACACCCCGAACGGCAAAAAGACCGAGGACCAGCTCCGCATGGGCCTGGTATTTGCCAAGTCAGAGCCACGTTATGTCGTGCATACCGCCGCCGTGGCACATCCGCGTTTAAACATTCCCGCAGGTGCCTCGGATCATGTTGAGGTGAAGGAGCAAACCGTGCCGATGGACATGAACGTGATGGCCTACATGGCCCACATGCATGTGCGTGGAAAGGCCTTCAAGTTCGAGGTCAGCCCTCCTGGAGGCCAAAGCGAAGTGCTGTTGGACATCCCCCGCTACGACTTCAACTGGCAGCTCCGCTACGACTACACGCAGCCCAAGTTTCTCCCCCGTGGCAGCAAGGTGAAGATCACCGCCGTCTTCGACAACAGCGAGGGCAATCCTGCCAATCCTGACCCCACTAAAAACGTCCGCTGGGGTCCGCAGACCCACGATGAAATGATGATCGGCTACTTTGAATACTACACGCCTCACAAGGGCGATGTGGCCGTGAAGTAAGCTACTTTGACAAATCCATCGGAAGCCGCAGGATCACATGCCTGCGGCGGCCTTGGCCTGGGCCTGACTCTCAGCCGAAAGACGACTCAGCGGGAAGGTAAAGTCCTGCCCTGTGGAGTTCATTTTAAGGGTGATCTGATCACCTTGGAGAGAAACAAAAGTCGCCTGGATGGTTTTGCCATCGCTACTCGTCCAGGGAAGGGGTGCGGAAGCCAAAGAAGGAGCACTGCTGCCTGCGGTAAGATTGGCACCTTCTTTGATCCAGGTTTCCAAAAGCGCCAATTCCGGCGGAGTGAGGCGATTTTTACCTTTGGGTGGCATCACATCATCGTCATCACTCGGCAGCTTACAGATGATCAACATCGTGCTTTTGGCCGGTTCACCGGGAACGATGTGCTGACCTGGACCGATGGTGGCCTTGAGCTTGGCCTCCGTGTCCAAGGCGACATCGCCTTTTTCCTTCCCCTTCTCCTCGCTGTGGCACTCATAGCACTTCGCACGAAAGATCGGCATGATCTGTGATTTGTAATCCACACTGAGGGCAGAGGCAGTGCTTGCGACGAGGGCGACGGCGGTCGGGATAGCTTTGTTCATGCGGGGTAGCTCTGACACAACGCGATCCGTTGCGGCCTTATTAGAGGCCATTTCATCAGGCGATTCCGTCATGCTCACATTTTGAACCTTTGGACGTGGGGGTGTTTGAGGCGCGGCCTTTGGCGGTGTGACTGGAGGAGTCTTGACGACCTTGGGAGGCCGGACGGGAGGTGATTCTGGGGGAGCGATCTGCGCGTCGCCGACGATCACCGCTTCCTGCGCCTTCGAGGATGGATGAAAATGATCTCGCCAAACGAGAAAGCCCAGTCCACCAAGAGCGATCAGGCTGGCAAGAGCATAGCCTATCGTGCTCAACCAAGCGGAGGAACTGCGCTGTGGCGGTGCCACAGGACGCGGAGGCATCGGACGGGCCGGGTGTGGCCGTGCTGTCGGATGATTCACGGGGGCCACGGCGGCCTTTTTCTTGGCAGCGACCGCCGCGGCTGCGTTGAGGAGAGCTGCACGCACCTCGGCGGCGCTTTGGTAACGCCGCGCCGGGTCATGCATGAGACATTTTGAAAGCACCCCGGCAAATCCTTCAGGCAATCCCAGACCGGCAGAAGCCCCGGCGGCACGAGGCGTCTTGCCCGTGAGGATTTCATGAATCACAACGCCCAAGGAATAGACATCCGCACGGTGATCGACAGGCTGCCCAGCAATCAATCGCTCCGGCGCGGTGTAGTCTGGAGTTCCGTATTCGGCCGCATTGGGATTGACCTCAGCAGTCAGGTCACGGGCCAACCCGAAGTCCACCACCTTCACCTGCCAATCGGGAGTGATGAGGATATTCGCCGGTTTGATATCGCGATGGATGACGCCGTGCTCATGAGCGTATTGCAACGCCTCACAGAGTTGGGCAATAACAGAACGAGCGCGGTCTGGCGTAATCTCCCCTGCCCGGGTGCGTAAGTGAAGGTCAGCCCCCTCAATGTATTCCATGGCCAGATAAAGGTGGCCCGCAGTCGTCTGCCCAAAGTCAAACACAGCCACGATGTGCGGATGCGAAAGCCGCGCCATCGCCTTGGCCTCCGTATTGAACCGCTCGGCATCCTCGGCAATCGAGGCCGCAGAAACAGGCAGCACTTTCAGGGCGACCCAACGATCCAGATGCGATTGCCGTGCCAAATACACCGCCCCCATGCCGCCGATACCGATGATCTGATGCATCTCATATTGCGGCAGTAAAAGGGCCAACTCTTCCAGGGTGGGGAATGCGTATGCATCGCCATTTGCATCCTCGGCAGGCGGCAGAAAGGAAGCTTCGGAGACTGGATCAGACATAGGGCGGCATTAACGATCTTTAAGAGCTAAGTCTATGCCTAGATGAGAAACAAAATCGAAATAATCCATAGTTCCACCAAAAGCAAAATTCATCATCGGACTGGCATGTTGGCAGCGATCAGGATATGTTACATTCCGAAATGCAGGATCAGGCTTCCCTTTCATCGCAGTGGCAGACGCTCGCCAAGCGCAGCGCCCGAAAAATGAACCTTGCCTGGTGGCTACAGGCACTCAGCCCCTACATGGTTCTCGGTGGCATCTTCACCTTTGGCGTCATTCTGTGGCTACGCAGTCAAGGCCATGAGGTGACGGCCACCCAGCACTGGCCCTGGTTTTTAACAGGTCTGGCGACTCTGCTGCTGATCGCCTGGACCTCGGCGCGCAGACAATTCATCACCCCCGCACAGGCTTTGGTCAGATTGGAGTCTCGCCTTCGTTTGCACAATGCCCTCAGTGTGGCTCACCTTGGACAGGGGGTCTGGCCTGATGTGCCCGAAACAGCGCAAGATGGCTGGCAATGGCGTTGGACACACCTGGCCGCACCCTGGCTGGGCAGTTTAGGCATCATCGCCCTCGCCCTTTGGCTGCCGCTTTCACCGGAGGTCGTCGCAGTGCCACCGACCATGGAACCCCAGGCATGGCAGCAGATGGATGATTGGCTCAAAAAACTGGAAGAAGAGCAACTTATCACCCCCGAAGAAAAGACCGAGCAAGCCGCCAAGATCGCCGAATTGCGGAATCAGCCGCCGGAGAAATGGTTCAGTCATGACAGCCTTCACGCTACAGACACCCTGAAGGAACAGCTTCAGAGAGATCTCGCTAAAATGGCTCAAAACTTCAAAACTTTGGAACGCAGCCTGAATGCCTTGCAAAACTATGCCGACAAACTGAGTCAGCCTGGCAAAGAACAGTTGCTCAAAGACCTTGATGAAGCCTTCAAAGGACTGCAAACCAGCCAGCTGGACCTAAATCCCGATCTGCTCAAAGAATTGGCTCAAATCGATCCGAAAAATCTGCCCTCCCTCTCTAAAGAACAGCTCGACCAAATGCGAGAGGCTTTGAAAAAAGGGGCGGGTGAATGTCAAGGCATGTGCCAAAACCCAGGGTTTCTGGGTGATGGGGAAGGAGCCGATGACGAACTATCGGATTTACTCGGACAAATGGGGCGAGGCGAGGGCGAAGGCGGCAAACCTGGTCAGGGAGGAATCTCACGCGGCCCGGGCACTGCCCCGCTCACACTCTCCGATGATGAAAACAACTTCGACACTCGCAAAAACGAGGCTGTCTCCAACACCGACATGAGACGCGCCCAGCTCAGCAGCACCCTAGGCATCCAGGATGGCAAACATGAGGTGGATCAGACCTATCAAGGCCCCACTGCCGCAGGCACTACTGCCAATCAAGGTCAAGGTGGCGAACAAGTCTGGCGCGAGACCTTGACGCCCGAGGAAAAAGCGGTGCTGAAGAGGGTCTTCAAGTAGCCCCCCAACAGAGCGGCTATTGAACGGAAGCCAAATGCTTCACACAGATTTGTGACCAGCTTTCCAGGCTATCCATCTGAGCCAGCAATTCATCAAGCGGCACAAAGCGCAAATCCTGGATCGCCTCCTCATTGGACTGAACGTCATCGCTGCTCAGTTCAAACACATGCACGACGCCGAGATGGACACTACCCACTTCACTGCTGTCATCATTGATCAGGCCGATCACGCGCTGTGTATGCGTGCCTCCCATTTGCAGCTCTTCGGAAATTTCGCGCTCGATGCTGTTAAAATACATCGCTTCCCCCATCGCATCCTGTGCCTGATCCACTGGATTGATGTGCCCGCCAATGCCGATGCTCCGCTTCGCCACCAGACGTTTCTCCCCCGAACTGCCACCGCGCGTGTAGCTCAGATAACGCCCCTCATGCCGAAAGATCGAATACGGGATCAACTGCTTATGCGTCGGGTCGGCCTCAGCGGCAGGGCGCTCCATAAAGAAATTTGCCCCAGGGGCCAGCATCGCACTCAAATAGCGCTCCACCTCTGGCTGAAAGCCCTGAAAACTGCCAAGAGAATCAAAAAGAGTGCGGGGGATGACGAGGACGTGTTCCATGAGAGCCGCGAGTTTGCCCCTGGACCGCTCAGGGTCAATCCACAATCCATGATGAAACGCAGGTCTGTCAGACGCTATTGTTTTTCAGGCTTGTCCATGGTCATGTAGGTCATGCCTTTGCGCTGACCATCCAGAGGATTGAATGACTGCACGCGCATCTCGCGCAGAGCTGTCGCTTCACCCACTTTCCAGACTTTCGAGACCTCAAAACGTTTCACCAGCTTACCCGCTTTGTTGTAAGCCTCCATCTTGGCCACGCCACCGCTGTCTTGGTGCACCCATAGATCCACGGTGTAATAGGGACTGGAGGTATCAGGGGCCGTCACTCGGATCAGCCAGCACTTGATCCGCGCAGCCGTGAGACGGACATTCGCATCCATCAGTTTGACGGTTTTCCAATAGAGGAAACGCTGAGAAAGGTCCTCATAGTTAAAATCCATGCCACGCACAGCATCGGCGGCATTTTTCAGAGGCACTTGGCTGCTACCACCGGGCTTCACCTGCCAGAGTGTGGCGGGAGTCGTCGTCAGATCCAGATGGATAATCTCCGGGGGTTGACTGGAAAACCGGAATCGCATGATGGACTTTGTCAGCGTCAACTCCAGGGGCTCTTCCCTGCCCGTATCTTCATCACGCAGCCTGCCTATCATCTTGTGATCCTGCATGGCATAACTGCGGCGCACCAAGCCCAGAATGGTCTCAGCAGAAGGTGTGGCATCACTTTGCGCCAGACTTGAGGTGCTGACTGCGGCAAGCGAGACTAAAAAGATAAGACGTTTCATGGGTGATCAATAGACCCCGGTTGAGGGTCTTTCATTCAATCGCCGATTCGCTCGGGAGCAAATGCAAAGCCTCAAGCGGTCGTCTTGCGGTCCACATTCAGGCCCATCTTGCGATACAGTGTGGCGATACTCACACCGAGCATGGAGGCGGTTTTTTCCCGAGAGCCATTGTTGTACTTCAACGTTTCCTGAATAAACATGCGCTCCTGCCCCCGAATGAAGTCGTCCAAAGTGGAACCGATCGGGAGCTGGGTGGTGCCACCGGAGACCGATGTCGTTGGCACCTCGATCTGCTGGGTGACTTTCGTCGGCAAGTCCGCAGGGCGAATGCGATCACTTTCAGAAAACGCACAGGCACGCTCCACGGCATTGCGCAGTTCCGAGATATTGCCCGGCCACGGATACTTTTCCAGAAACTCCAAGGCGTAGGCATCCATCGTTTTGGAACGCAAATCCGTGCGCTCTGTCAGTTCCTTGAGGAAATGATCCACCAGAGGCTTGATATCCTCGCGCCTTTCCCGAAGCGGTGGGATCTTCAACGGGACGACGGACAATTTATAGTAGAGATCTTCGCGAAAGGAACCTTTCTTGGACGCCTCCTCCAGGCAAATCGTTGTGCTGACGACGAGTCGGAAATCCGCGCCGCTGCCACTATTCCAGGCACTTCGGCGCGCCTGCATCTCATCTAAAAAAGTATTCAATTGCGCCTGAATGCGCGCAGGCAAAACATGCACTTCCGCGAGATGAACCGTGCCGCCACTGGCGCGGCTAAAAATCCCGCCTTGGCCATTGGTATGCCCGAAAAGCTCGGACTCCAAAACATCCTCCGGCATGGCACTGCATTGCAGCTCTTTAAAGGGAGCTCCAGAGCGACGGCTGGCCTCATGCATGGCGCGGGCCACCATGTGTTTACCTACTCCAAACTCACCCTCCAAAAGCACGGGACTATCATTATCGGCGACACGACGAACGATCTCAAAAATGCGTTGGATGGCATCACTGTGTCCGATCAATTTTGAGGATGATGGATTTCGGATGCTGGAACTGCCACTCAAAGTCGGCGTCATCGTCATCGCCGCAGGATTGTTTCGGTTGAGGGCCTGATTGACCGTTTTGATCAGATCCCCCAAGTCGAAAGGCTTTGTTAGGTAGTCAAAAGCCCCCAATCGCATGGCCTCCACGGCCGTTTCCACGCTGCCATGGCCGGTGACCATAATGACAGCCGTGTTCGGAAATTGATCCTTACACATGCTGACGAGATCCAACCCGTTAACATCGCCAATCCGAAGGTCCACAATGACCAAATCTGGCTGCTGACTGCGAATGGCAGCCATACCATCGATACCCGTGGTGCAGCCGAACACTGTATGTCCGGCGGCGCGACAAAGCTTGCTCATCAGTTCAAGGATGGCGGCTTCGTCATCAATGATTACCAGTTTAGCCATAAATAATTATAAATTGAGAGTCAAATTTGATTATTAAATATGGTAAATGAACACCCATCTTGCGTCAATGACGTTTCATTTAGCATGATCAAATTGTAATAAAAGTGTCAGAGGTAGGATCTTGTTTCTGCCCTGAAAAACAAAGGCACTATCTGATGCATCAGGTTAAAACTGAACGATCTGTCAGTTAATTAGAAGTGTCTGATTTTCAATGGACCACAACGTTTTAGCAGAAAAACCGAAATTGTCACACCGCAATACTGAAGTCTTGCTGTTGGTTTACAATCTGCTTACATCGTGGTCCTGATGGCAAGTCTCCCTGAAAATCAAATCTATGTCCTCGCCACGTCTTTGATGGCGGCGTTCTTTGTCGCAGCTATGGTTCGCCTGTGGCTGTTACGCAGTGTGGAAGAGCAATTGCTCAAAAACAAAGCGGCTTTGGAAAAGCAAGTCGTGATGCAGCAAAAAGACCTCATGACGGTCAGGCAAGAATCCAGTGCTTGGCGCACTGAGATGCAGCGTCAATTTGATTTGTTCCGCCACATGGCCAGCGATCAATTGAGCGTGGAGGAAAAACGCTTCAATGATCTGCTCAGCAAATCATCCCGTCGCGAGTTTGAACTGCAAACGGCACTGGATCTGGCCAAACAAATGTGTGCCGAGCTGCCGACAGCTAAAGCACGCATCCTGCATTTGGAAGCCCAAGCCGCAGCCGCGCCACCACCGCCTGCTGCTCCTATCAAAAAGGACGACAGCGAAGGTGGCATTGCCGCCCCCGCAGCACCCGTAACTCCAATGCCAGACCTGAGCGGTGGAGGCAAAAGCTTACCCAAACCATTCAGTGCGCCTGAAATTCCCCTTTCCCCGCCCAAGCCGTCTTTCTTCGCCTCCACTCCTACTCCCGCTTCCGTTCCCGTTCCCGTTCCTACACCAGACAACAGCAAGGTGACTGAACTGGAAAGTAAGCTCGTTGAAATGGAAAAAAAAAACAGCTTTCTTCAGCAGAGCCTGACAATGACGCGACTTCGTTCACGGGCGCGGCCTAATTCGATCCGCAAATCAATTCTCAAGAAGCGTGTTTTCGCTTAATTAGCGTTTCAATTCTTCCAGAGCCTGTTCCAGATCAGCTTCGGTGATGTCTTTGCTCACAAAGGCATCACCGAGGCGAGGCAGTAAAACAAAGCGGATTTTACCTGTCTCAAATTTCTTGTCCATGCGCGTAATCCTCAGCAGCTCCGAGGTATCAAAGCTTTCCGGCAGTCGAGTTGGCAACTCAAACCGGTGAAGCAGCGCCGTGATTCGATCCGCATCCTTTTGCGACAGGCCTGAAATCTTGACGGAGAGACCAAGAGCGGCCCTTAGTCCGAGAGAAATGGCTTCCCCGTGGAGCAATTTTCCATACCCTGCGGCAGCCTCAATCGCATGCCCCAAGGTATGACCGAAATTTAATAGGGCACGCAATCCGAGAGTTTCATATTCATCGGCCTCAACGATAGCGGCTTTAATAGCGATATTTCGACGGATCAAATCCGCCATATCCCCTGCCCCGGCGGCGACAGACTCAATCACCTCAAGCATCGAAGCATCTCGAATGCAGGCGTGTTTGATGATTTCAGCAAATCCCTCGTTCCATTCTCGCTTATGCAGAGAATCCAATGTCGCCACATCGGCAAACACATGAATGGGCTGATGAAAGGCCCCCACCATGTTCTTGGCATCAGGCAGATTGACACCGGTTTTTCCGCCCACACTGCTGTCCACCTGACTCAAAACCGTCGTAGGCACCTGCACATACGGAATGCCACGTTGAAAAATACTGGCGCAAAAGCCCCCCAGGTCACCGATCACACCGCCGCCGAGGGCAACCACAAAACTTTTCCGATCCAGCCCCGCGCGCACCATTTCGCTGCATACAGTTTGGGCACAGATCAGTGACTTGCTCGCCTCCCCTGCCGGGACTGTAATGAGTTGAGCTTCCTTGCCCGTGGCACGCAGACTTTGCAGGACGGTCTCTGCATAAAGCGGCCCCACATTGGAATCCGTGATCACCGCACAGCTTTTGCGATCCCCCAAGCGCTCTTGCAAGGCAGGCCCCATCCCGGCCAGCAGGTCGCGCCCTACCTCCACGGTGTAGCTTCGGGAGCCTAGGTTGACAGGGACGGACTGGACGACGGAGACAGCAGGCATGGAAATTGAGAAAGAAGTTGGGAAAGGCATGAATCTGCCGTGGTCTGGGAATCCAGGCAAATCGTTTGCAACCAAGTCTCGCGCCGGAACCACGTCATCTGCCGCTTGGCATAACGCCGTGTCGCCTGTTGCATGGCGTCAATCGCCTCAGGCAAACTCATATCGCCACGCAAATGTGCCTGCATCTCGCGCAAACCGATAGCTTTACCAGCCGTGACCCCCAGTTCCGTTAAACCGGCTACTTCATCGAGAAGTCCTGCCACCAGCATGTCATGCACCCGCCGGTTGATCCGCTCATAGAGTGCTGCTCGATCCCATTCCAAAACCACACCGCAGCCCGCAGGCTCAGTTTGCCCAAACGTCCGCCTCAATTCCGACTGTGGTCGACCTGTGAGCAGACAAATTTCCAAGGCACGACTGACATAACGCGGGTTTGCCAAAGACACATTTTCCCCTGCCTGAGGGTCCAATGTCAAAAGCCTATCCCGCGCCTCTTCAGCAGACATCAGCGTGATCTTAGCCCTTATTTCAGGATCTGGGGGGGGCAACGGAGCCAAGCCATGAGACAATGACTTGATGTATAAACCTGAGCCTCCCACGACAATCGGCACCCTGCCCCGAGCGAGGATATCGGCAATGACAGGCAGTGCCATCTCTCGATACATCTGCGCATCGCAAGCCTCTGTCAGCGGCACCATGCCATACAAATGATGCGGCACTCGCATGAAATCTCCAACGGAAGGTTTCGCCGTCAAAAGGTCCATGCCCCGATACAACTGAAAGGCATCCGCGTTCACAATCTCGCCGCCAATCCTCTCCGCTAGCGCCAAAGCCAGCGCCGACTTGCCGCCGGCCGTTGGGCCGACGATAAAGAAGGGAAGCAAAAACCTGTTCGACATATCCTCTCGTAGCTGACGTAATCTCCTGTGTCCATGAAACCCCTGCACCCTCTCTTTTTTGCTGCGTTGATGTCCGTCAACCTATACGCCCAAGAGCCGACAACTCCGCCCAGCCCTCAGGAGATGATGCAACGCCTGTTTGATCCCCAGGCCACGCAGGAGCAGCTCTTGGAAACAGTGAAAAGCGCAGGCATGGCCGGCATCCCGCGTCAGCAATTGATTGAAGCCAAGCTTGTCTGGGGACTGCGTAATCAGAATACAGCCTGGCTTGAAAAAATCCTTCCTGAATTGGAAGTCCTGGCCGCGAACTTTGACCGCACTCAATCGGCAGGACTCAAGTCAGCTGACGAGATACGCGGATTCATTGCCTATACTAAAGCCCTTCAAGCTCAAGCCAAAGGCAATGAAAATGACTTCAAAACGCAGATCCTGGAGGCCATCTGGATCAGCCCAAGCCAAGCCCCACTTTTTCTTCAAACTATCGAAAAACAGCGAACGGATGCAAAAATGGCCAACTTGAAAGTGGACCTGGGCCTTGTCCTGACCACCCATGATGGCGAGGCCACGACCTTGGCCGATCAATTGGGCGATAAGAAGGCGCTATTATTGGACTTCTGGGCCTCTTGGTGCGCCCCCTGCATGAAGCTCATGCCGGAGCTAAAAAAGAAAGCCGAGGAACTCTCCAAGCACGGCATCGTCGTGGCAGGCATGAATAAAGATGATCAAAATGCCCAGACGGTCGCAGCCAAAGTGCATGATGAACTGGAGATCGCCTTCCCCTGGCTTATCGAGCCCGCCGAGCGCCCACTCACCAAGTTGCTCGAGATCGAAAGCATCCCTCGCATGATTCTCATCGCGCCCTCGGGTCAGGTTCTCTTCAATGGACATCCACAGGACCCGGCTTTGTGGGCCGCCCTGAAAAAAATAAATCCTGAGATCAAGGCCCCATGAGGCCAGACTCCATGTCTATTCTTATCTTATCATGAGGTAAACTCGTGCGTTCTGCGCTGCGGCCCATGAGCCAAGACTGTGGCACGGAACTTGCCTATTTTCCTACAAGCCAAACTGCTTGACCATGCCGCCTGAACCGGGCTTACTGGATTACTCGCATAGTGGTTGTCTTTTCCTTTTCCCATCCACTCATAATTCTTCACGAATGACCCGCATTTGCCTCCCGATTTCCCGCATGAATGTCACCCCACTCCGGTCTCAGGTCTTCTGGCTCATCTTTGTAGCCGGCCTCATTCTCGGACCTTTAGCGCAGGCATTTGACACGGTCATTCTCGATGCGGGTCACGGGGATCATGACCGCGGCGCGGCCATCGGTTACGTCTATGAAAAACATCTGGCCTTGGATACAGCGCGCCGGGTGGAGCAGTTGCTCAAGAAAGAGGGAATTAAGGTCATTATGACCCGCAGCAGAGATGTCTTCATTCCTTTGCAGGACAGATCCGCCTCAGGAAATCGCTATGGGAACGCGATCTTCGTGAGCGTCCATTACAATTACAATCGCGGCGGCAGCGGCAGCGGCGTGGAAACATTCTATCATTTCTCCAGGGGCTACACCTTGGCGGCTTACATTCAGGCTTACTTGGTCCAAAGAACCAAGATGACCAATCGCGGTGTGAAACACGCGAGCTTTCATGTCATTCGTAAAACGGAAAGAAATCCAGCCGTGCTCGTGGAATGCGGTTTTGTCAGCAACCCAACGGAACGCGCCCGAATGATGACCGGTGAATTCCGCGCCAAAATCGCCGAGGGAATCGCCCAAGGAATCGTGGCCTACAAACGCGCCAAATAGCATCTCAAGATCATGCTGGTGACATGCCGCCAGATGCAGGAGATGGAGGCGCGGGCATTCGCCGCAGGCGTCAATGAAGCCGATCTGATGAAAGATGCGGGGCAAGGGATTGCCAACGTGGTAAGGCAAATCTTTCCCTGCCCCGGAACGCTGATCCTTTATCTGGGCAGCGGTCACAATGCAGGAGACGCCCTTGTGGCGGCTCATGAATTGCAGGCAGACGGCTGGCAGATCCAGGCACGATTGAGCACGGAGCCGGAGAGCATGAAACCCCTGCCGCAGAAGCACTGGCGCACATTGAGAAAGGTGTGGAGGCTGACGGCCCCGCCTAAGGGGCGAATGAAGCCACCGCTTGTGCTGCTGGATGGATTGTTAGGCATCGGAGGCAAAGGGCCTTTACGCCCCCATCTACGTGAACTGACGGCGGAGATGAACGCCCTGCGCCTCAGCCATGGAGCCATCACCATGGCGATGGATATCCCAACCGGACTGGACGGGGATGCAGGTGTGCCGGAGATAGATTGTGTCGTGGCCGACATCACCGCGACTGTCGCCATGGCAAAGCAGGGACTGGTGGCCGACGCGGCGATTCAGCATGTGGGCCGCCTTGCATTGGTTCCGCTGCCCAAATTAACCAACTTTGCCGAGCCCTGCGAAGACCGTTCCCAACTGCTCACGCCTGAGCTTCTGCATCCATGGTTGCCACGACGCGCCTTTGATTTCCACAAAGGGCAGGCGGGGCGCATTGGCATCCTGGCCGGATCACGCGGCTATTACGGGGCCGCCGAGTTGGCCTGTCGCGGGGCTTTGCGGGCCGGGGCCGGATTGGTCACCTTGATTGTCAAAGAGGATGCCTATGACATCCTGGCCCAACGAGTGCCGCCAGAGATCATGGTCAAGCCGCTGCAAGACTACCGTGAGGTTCTGGAGATGCGCTTCGATGCGCTGGCCATTGGCCCAGGACTGGGCTTTATTCATAAGGCCGAGTATCTGGACGTGATTGCCAAGGCCCATGCACCAGCAGTGGTGGATGCAGATGCTCTGACGGCCCTGGCTCCTTTTCAAGATCGGCTGCTTATGGCCCCTGCCCCACGCCTACTGACACCGCATCCGGGTGAAATGGCCCGCCTGATACCGGAGGGGGGAATCCTCTGCCGAGGAGATCAGGCGGAAACCTGGGCGGCGGCGCATCCCGGCCACACATTGCTTTTGAAAGGCGCACGCACAGTCATCGCCACACAGGGTGAGGAGACCCTTTTCAATACCACAGGGCATCCAGGCATGGCCACAGGCGGCATGGGGGACGTGCTCACGGGTGTGAGCGCGGCCCTCCTTGCCCAAAGCCTTTCTCCACATTCGGCGGCGGGATTGGCCGCTTGGCTCTGTGGCCGCGCAGCGGAACTGCACGCAGGCTCACAGGCGCAGGAAGGCACCCTGCCGAGTGATGTCATCTCACGCATCGGCGAAGCTTGGCAAGAGGTCACTCGTTCTGCGTTATCAGTCCAAAGAAGGTAAGTAGGCAGCTTATTAAGCCGACACCCACTCGCTCATTTCATAAAGCTTCGGATTGCGAACAGGTTGACGAGCTCCTTTGATTATCTTTTTGACTTGAGCAAAAAGTGCGTCGCCCTCCCCCCCTTCGCCCATGTCACCGAATTCTGACTCCAGTTTTTCAGGATCTTCGCCTGATTCGAGACGCTTCACCATTTCCCGCAGCTCAGGCGGCGTCTTATCTCCCATGAGGTCCGTCATCTTGCGCATGAACCTTCCTAGCTGCTTTGGATCTGGATTTTCATCATCCATGCCGCCCATTTCACTCTCCATATCCGCCATCAGAGCCTCCATTTTGGCATCGTCCAATCCCGCAAAGGGATCGTTGTCCGTCTCCTCTTTGGCTTTTCCGATGATGGCAAAACGGCTCACTTGTTTTTGCAAAGTGAACTCCGGGTGGTCAGGACAGCGCGGCACTTTATCACGGTAAGCTAGCGTGCGTGCGAGGAACTGATAGACGGTGTTGTTTTCCGGGCAGTAGAACTCGTAAATGGGCATGGGTCAGAAAATCAGTCGGGCAGATCGGATAACCGGAACCCACAAGAATGCAATGCACCAATGCGTGTCAATCAAGCAGCGGCGTGTGCTTTTCACCCGATGCGTTTTCAGACTCTATGACGGCGGCGCCAGAACATTGCGATGGAGGCGAGACTGACCAGTAAGGCAGACCCAGGCTCAGGCACGGGTGTCAACAAGGTGTGGGTCTGAAGAATGTAGGATGTCGCAGGATCTGCCGAGGTTTCTCCGGGGCCTGATTGGTCATTGAGTCCACCAAACGGAGTGGCTGAGGCGTCCTCAATGCGCCAGTCCAGGGAGGTGGCGACGTGACCGGAAGGCACAGGCATGAGCCAATCATCCCCGGGGACGCCATCGGAGGAGTCATTGGTGACGAGAGCCCATTCAAAGCCTTCGCCGAGGGTAGGCTGGGAACTGCCATCCCCGAAGATACCTTTGTAGATCCAAATGTAGGCCTGCTCGCCGGGGGCGAAGGTGTTGACCTGGGAGAGGCTGGTGTTGCTAGTAGTGAAATCTGTCTCCAGCGTAGCGCTGCTTGCGACGATGCCTGCAGAGGAGTTCCACCCTTCGATGGAAGGAGCAAAGGCGCGGTCAAAGGGCTTCCAGTTGGTCAACCACTCGCTCATGTTCGCCTCAGTCGCCGTGAAGCTGCCAAAAGTGCCGAGTTCAAAAAAGAAATCATCGCTCAGCGTTGCCCCTGTTGAGTCATAAAGGTAGCTCGTGGGACTGATGTAGGTGCCCCAGTTGATGGTAACCGCACGTGCGCTGCCGCCCATGAAAAACAAACCGAGGAAGAGCAAAAACGGGAAGTGGAAGAGATAACTCATAACGAAAACTCAAAAAGTATGGTAATTATGGAACTAAAGTGCCGATATTCAAGATTTCTTTGCTTTTAAGGACGCCTACAGATCACGGCGTCCAGGGCAGTGGCATGAGGTAGGGGTTCTTGCCTTGGCGACTGTTGAAGATGACGCCGCGAGTCGATTTGAAGAGTCGGAGGGTATTTTCATTGGCAAAGGTGGCATTGCCGTCGGTGATCCACTGCTCCACCCCGTTGAAGTTGTAGAGGAAGTGTGTGTCATACCCCTCGACCTCATGGTTAGTGCCAGAGTCGTAGCCATCTGTGTGAATGCCGATATCACCTTTCCAGATGAGGAATTGATCGGCCCTGGAGCTGGAGCGGGCCCCCGTGAAGCCGTTGGCGACGGTCATCAGGCGTTCGTGCGGACTCTGGTCGATGGGCCAACCGCCCCCGAGGTAGTTGTTCCCCACGAGGAGGCGCACGGCATAGTCATTGGAGCGGACGATGCCCACAATGGTGAGGATCAGCGGATTATTGCGCGGATGGACGTAGAAGGCACCGCCCTCGCCTGGGCCCAGGATGCGGGTGCTCGCGTCGGACTGTGTTGCATCACCCTCAAGAACCCAGCGTGGCTGCCCCGCAACGAGAGTGAGGAAAATGATATCGTAAGTGTTTGCCACAGGGTTGTAGAACATCAGGCGATCTCCCTGCTCTGAGTTGGCCCCAGAAACGAAGTAGTTCTTGGGGAAAAGATCGTTGAGCGTCCAATGCGGGCGGAGGACCAGGCGACTGCCAACCAAATTGGTGGAGGGAGTCACCAGCGTGTTTCGCTTGGAGGCGGAGTCAATGACCAGGGTGGTCGCGCTGCTCGCGCTCTCATCAATGTCAAAACGGTGGCCTTCACTTGGACCGTCTGTGATCTCGATGAAGGCGGGCCGGGTGGAGCTGAGGAGGCTGCTAAAATTGACGCCACCGCTAGGAGTTGCCACCGTGACGGTGCTACCACTGACGCTCTGGATGAGACCGCTGAAGAGCTCGTGCTGAAGGTAGGGAGTCGTGAAGGACTCGCATTGCACGGGGAATCCGCGGCGAGTCCAGCCGAAGGTCTCGGTGGTGCCGGAATCGCCCTCGTGGGTCACTTTAAGCCTGAAGAAACCATGATCCGCACCGTAGAATACAGACTCGCTCTGAATGCCGGTGTAGAGCACTTTTTCCATGCAATCACCGACGGGAGTGATGATCGGAGTCAGGGAAGAAGCCTGCCAGCCGCCGGGGGATAAATTCAGCTCTGTCAGCACCTCAAAGGTGTAAGTAACATCCGTCTGGCCACCGCCTTTGCGACGCACATACCAGGCTTCGACTTGATCTGTTGTGGCATTGAGGGCGACAGTGAGCGGGGTCTGCTGTGTGCCGGTATCTGCGGGGAGATTCAGGGCATACTCAAGCAGATTGCTGTAGGTATCACCGTCGGCATTTTGGTCGGCTCCGTTCTGCCCGTTGAGGGGGTGGACGGACTGCCAGGCAGCGAAGCTCGGTGGCGGACCACTGGCGAACCCAAAGTCGATGGTAAGATCCGTGTTTGCATCGGCGGCATTGTCCTGATCGGCACGGCTGCCAGTCTCGCCTGTGGCGTCGATGGGTTCGGTGCCGGGAGCGAGGGTGAAGACCGTGGAGCTGATGCCAGTGAGCGTAGGGTTGTTAGAGTCAATGCCGTTTTCGTCATGCAGATCATCCATTCCGTTGTCAGCGCCTGCACCGGGAATGGAGAAGCGATTTGCCAGCGGGCCGCCGGAGATGAACTGGCTGGCGGGAATGTGAACGAAATAAGTTCCAGCGCGCAGGTTGCTGAAGACGTAGTTGCCACCCGAAGTGCTGGTGGTGGACGCGATTGGGGCGCTGGTGCCAGGAGTGTCACCCTGGTTGTAAAGCAGCAGAGGCACCCCGCTAACGCCCTCACCTAGATCGTAGAATCCGTTGCAGTTACCGTCAGCAAAGACAAGGTTGCCAACGCTGACAGTGGCGACAAAACCAAAGCCTAGAGTCTTGTCCGTCTCGCCATAACTGAGAGTGATGAGCGGGCTGCGGACTGGGCTGCCTGCACCGTTTTGGCTGCCATTGTCATCGCCAAGTCGAGTGTCATCTGCAAGGTTCGTGATGGTGGAAGAGACCGGTGCCGAAGCGGGCGGAGTATTGATGCGCACGCGATACAAAGCGGAGCTGAGATCGGTGAACTCGTAGTGTCCATCATCATCCGTCTGCGTGGTGGCGACGGTCGTGCCATTGAGCAAAGTGAGCGTGACAGTGATGCCTTCAATGCCGGTTTCACCGGAGTCTTGGAGGCCGTTGTCATAGACGTCATTCCAGACTGTTCCACCCAGGGTCGCAGGGCGGTAGAGGCCGGCATCCCACGAGCCATCTGTCTCGGTGGCGTCGAGGGTGGTTCGGGCAGTGCGGCCAGTGAGGGGATCGGCATCGCTGTCGATGTTATCGTTGTTACCCTGGTTTTGCTTGGTGAAGGCAAATCCGTTTGGCAGATCAAACTGCACGAAGTAGTCCCCGGGCGTGAGTCCCGTGAAGGTGTAGAAGCCATTCCCATCGGTGGTGGTGCTCAGGCCCGTCGGAGTGCCGCTGCCATTCAGGAGATAGACGGTCAAGCCGCCGATGCCCTGCTCGTTCGGATCTTGCAGGCCATTGTTGTTGCGATCTTCCCAGACCCGATCTCCGAGGGTGGGACCAGAGAGGACCGTGACAAGTTGGATGTCCGCACTGTCGTGGTCACCTAGCGCACCGTTGATCTCATCATCGACAATGAGGCCTTCGTTGTTCGGGTTGGTATCGTAAGGTCCATCGGCATCGCCTGTGAGCGAGTTGATAGGAAGATGCGTCAAGCCGTTGCGGGCGGAGAAGATTTCAGCAAAATTTTGCAGATCACCCGTGCTGCTGCCTGCGCGGAGGGTGATGTTGACAATGCTACTGCTTCCCGGGAGGAGCGGACCTGCGATGGTGCGGAGAGCCATGCCGCCGGGCATGGAGACCCAGCCGGGATCGACGAGGCTAAAGCCGGTGGGGAAGATATCCAACAGCCCGATCTGCGTGGCGGGAATACTGCCCTGGTTGAAGACCTCAATCGAGAAAGTCACCAAGTCTCCAGGGCGGATGCTGCCGATCTGGCTCGGGGCCAAACGTTTCTGCAAGGCGAGGTCAAAACGATCTGGCTGACCGACCGTGATGGCCACGCAGTCGTTGTCATCTTCATCGGGTGAGATGAGCCCGCAGCAGCCTGAGTCCGCGTCAAAGTTGTTATAAGTGCTGTCCACGTCGCTGGCAGGGAGACCACGTTCGTCGAGAGCCGAAGCGATCTCTGCACAGTTGTTCAGCGTGCTGCCGGGGATGGCATTGGCTGCGACGATGAAGGTGACCTTGACCTTCTCGGTAGCACCTGGTGCGAGTGGTCCAGGGATTAGATGGGTGAAGGTGCCGTTGCCAGCATCGGCCCAGTCGGCCACGCATTCTGGGGCGAGTTGGAGCCCTGCGGGCACATACTCGTTGAGAAGAATGTCGCTCACCGATTGACCGCAGTCATTGGAGATCTCGATGTCATAACTAACACGCTGGCCAGGAGCAGGCAGAGCGTTTTGACCGGCGCTAAGCGTTTTGCGAAGAGACAGGTCCACTTTCCGTGGCTCAAGAATGTTCAGCGCTTCGCCATCCATGTCGTCTTCATCGAGGTTTTCGTTGTTGATGGCGTCATTGGTGACGGAGCCATCATTGCCAAAGATGGCGTCGGGGGTGCTGTCGGCATCAGTGGTGATGATGACGCTATTCGGCCCCTGAGCCTGGAAGGCGGCAATCTCGGCGTAGTTCGTCATGGTGGAGTTGGCCACCGCGTCATCCGTGACGGTGAGGATGATGTCGATCAACGCGCTGGCCCCTGGTGCGAGCGGACCGCTGAGGGTGCTGGAAGCGAGATTGGATTGATCGGGTATCCAGAAGGCATTGTCGGCCTGATTAAAGCTGAGTTCTGGAGGCAAGTAGTCCACAAGCTGGATGTTGGTAACAGGCAGCACGCCTTGATTGAAGACTTCTAAGCGGTAGCTGACCTTGTCCCCCGGACGCACACCAGTGGCTTGGCCGGGCTTCAAGCTCTTGCGCAGAGCTAGATCAACACGGCCAGGACCACTGACGTTGATGAGGGCAAAGTCACTGTCGTCTTCGTCAAAATTGGCGTTGTTGATTTCATCATCGATCATCAAACCGTCGTTGAATGGGTTTGTATCCGTGACGCTATCAATGTCGGTGACAAGGTTGCCCTCTGCGTCGCGAGCGCTGCTGATTTCAGCCACATTGCGGAGTTCACCGGTGGCGGTGCTGGTATTGACCTGGAGACGCAGGGGCAGTTTCACACTTGCGCCAGGGGCGAGGTTAAAGACGTTACCAAAGGTGCCTGTGGCGGTTCCGTTGCCATTGTTAGTCCAGTTGGCATCGGCGAGAGTCGTGCCTGTGGGGAGGTAATCGGTGACAGTGATAGCGCGTGCGGAGACGCTGCCTTGGTTGAAGACCTCAAGGGTAAAGTTCACATAGTCGCCAGGGTTGACGGTCGGGCTTTGGCCAATGGCGAGGGTCTTGCGCAGGGCGAGATCAAAGATACCAGGAGGCTGCACTGTGAAGGTGGCGAAGTCGGCATTGTCCTTGTCGCCATTTTCACTGTGAATCGCATTATCTCTGGGCACACCATCGTTGTTGGGATTGTTGTCCATGGTCGAGTCCACATCCGTCGCGGACTGGCTGGCTTCATTCGATGCGGCACTGATTTCAGCGCGATTGGTGATGGTCGCGTTGGCGGTTGCTGTGGCACTGAGGCGCGCGGTCAGCGTGATGCGCACGGATTGACCGGGCAAGATGGGGCCATAGATCGTGGTGGCAACTTGACCAGGCAGGGTCGTGAACCAGTTTTCATCTTCCAGGGTGAGGCTGTTGGGCAGGTAGTCGGTGATGACCACATTGCGGGCGCTCACGCTGCCTTGGTTGAAGACCTCGAAGTCAAAGGTCACGAGACCATTGCGAGGCACACTGTGGTTTTGACCTTCGGTGAGCTTCTTGCGCAGGGCGAGGTCAAAGATGGCCGGAGCATTGACACGGAAGAGCGCGCCATCGTGGTCATCTTGGTCGCTGTTTTCATTGTTGATGGCGTCGTCTTGCCATGGGCCATCATTGCTGGGGGAGTTGTCAGGTGTGCTATCGATGTCAGGACGCGTGCCACCATTGACATCCACAAAGGATTGGACCTCCGCGAAATTGGTGAGGTCGAGCGGGCCGACGACGCTGGGGTTCACACGCAGAATGATTGGCAGGATGACACTGGTTCCAGGCTGAAGGGCTTGATTGAGCAAGCTGGTGGCCGTGTTGCCGGTGCCCGAGGTCCAGCGCAGATCATTGAGGGTCATCTCGGCAGGGATGTAATCGACAACCCGGACGCTGTGAGCGGGCTCGGTGCCTTGGTTGAAGACTTCAATGTTGAATGCGACGCTATCGCCGGGGTTAATGGACTGGGATTGATTCACCGCTAGAGATTTACGCAGGGCAAGATCCCAGATGCCGGGCGGGAGGATCGAGATGTCCGCGCCATCGTGATCGTCTTCATCGCCATTGTTGTTGTAAAGTTCGTTATCCGTGACGAGGCCGTCGTTGTCGGGGATGGAGTCAGCGGTGCTGTCCACATCGACGATGAGGGCACCATCAGGATCTCTGGCTCCGGTGATTTCGGCAAAGTTGCGCAGTGTCTGGCCCTCAGTGGTGGGCGCTGAGGTGTAGGTGATGCTGACGGTGTGCGATTGGCCAGGCTGAACCGGATTGACAATCAGACCGGTGGCCCAACCATTGGACTGAGCGACCCAGTTCGGAGAGAGTGCGGCGTCCAGCACAAGACCGGCTGGCGTGTAATCCACCAAAGTGATGTTGTTCACCGCGATGTCACCTTGATTGAAGACTTCGATGGTGAAGGTGACTTTGCTGCCGGCTTTGATCGGATTGGCCTGACCAGGAGTGAGGGTCTTGCGCAGGGCGAGGTCATACTTCGGATAATAGAAACCAAAATCGACCGTGCGATTGGTGTTGGTATCGACATCGCCATCGTTCACCGGCTCGCTGTTATTCAGCAGGGTGACGGGCAAGCTTTGGACATAGTTTTCACCAAACATGGCGACGCCGTTGCTGTCCTTGTTGTTGTCGTTATCAGGATCGACGCCACCAATGGTGGGCTCCAGTCCCGCAGGCGGGGTGACTCGCACGATGTAGTCGCCAGGGGCAAGATTGGTGAAAAGATAAGCCCCATCGCTGCCCGTGGTTTGGTGGAGCACAAGGTTGCCTTCGTAATCACGAGCGGGGGTCATGTTAGCAAAGAAGATATCCACCCGCGCGAGGGCGATGCCTGGCTCACCCAGATCTTGCACACCATCATGATCTACATCCAACCAGACAAAGTCGCCAAGGCTGACTGGCGGGTTGATGTAACCGGCGTCCCAAGTCATGTCGTTTTGACCCGCCGCCAGCGTGGTGGTGACAGTGCGACCGGTGGCAGGATTAACATCGCTATCGAGGCTGTTGTTGCTTCCTTGATCAAGCTGGGTGATCAGCGCACCATCGATGAGCTCGGTGGGGAAACCCAAGCTGTAAGTGCCGGGCTGGAGATCGACAAAGGCATAGTAGCCGAGGCCATTGGTGATGGCCGTGCCAATGGCCACTCCTGTGCTGCTGTAAAGCGTAACACGAACGCCAGAGATACCGGGTTCATTGCTATCCTGGATGCCATCACGATTCATATCGCGCCAGATGCGGTCACCGATGCTAGCGAAGGGGGTGTAGTAACCGACATCCCACGTCGGGTCATTTTCACCCGCAAGGAGCTGCGTCAGAATGGTGCGACCCGTGATCTGAGAAGGATCGCTATCGAGCGTGTCGTCATTGCCGACATTGGCCGGGCTGAGGGTCAGCCCATCCTTCAGCGTGGCGGCAACGCCGATGTAGTATTCGCCAGGCTGGAGATCGTGGAAGCTGTAATAACCTGTGCCGTCCGTGCTCGTGGTTCCCACGGCATTTCCTTGGGCATTGAAGAGGGTGACGACGACGCCCACAATGCCGGGTTCGCCTGGCTGCTGGAGGCCATCACGATTGAGGTCATGCCAGACAAAGTTGCCCAAGCTTGCAAAGGGAGAGGTGTAACCAGTGTCCCATGAAGGATCGTTCTCACCCGCCACGAGAGTGGTGATGGAGGTGCGGCCGGTGGTCGGATCGGCATCGCTATCCAGTGCGTCATTGCCGCCGAGGTCTGCCGCAGTGAGCACATAACCTGGCTGAGCACTGGTGGGGAAAACGATGCTGTAGTCGCCAGGCTGGAGGTCGAAGAAAGAGTAGTGACCCTGGCCATCGGTCACGTCAGTGCCCACAGCGATGCCGCTGCTGCTGTAAAGCGTGACGAGGACATTGGCGATACCAGGTTCACCCGACTGCTGGAGACCGTCGCGATTCAGATCCAGCCAAACAAAATCACCGATGGAAGCCAACGGAGAGTAATAACCGGCATCGATGTCCGCATTCACTTCACCTGCGCTGAGGGTGATCTCCAATGTGCGACCCGTGGCGACATCCGCATCGCAATCGGTGGACTCAGTGCCGAGATCCGCCGCCGTCAGCGGGTAGCTGCCATTGACCATCGTTGGGAAACCGACGCTGTAGGTGCCAGGTTGGAGATCCAGGAACCAATAGTAACCTTCGCCATCCGTGACATCGCTGCCAATAGGCGCACCGACGCTGTTATAGAGCGTGACCAACACCCCAACGATGCCAGGTTCATTGGCGTCCTGAACACCATCACGGTTGAGGTCCAACCAAACACGATTGCCCAACGCAGCAAGAGGTGAGTAGTAACCCGCATCCCATGAGAGATCGTTTTCACCTGCACTGAGGGTGATCACCGATGTGCGTCCATCGGTCAGGCTTGCATCACCGTCCAGGCTGTCATTTCCTGAAGCGAGATCAGGCGTGGTCAGCACCGCAGCACTCGTGAGGCTAAGGGGGAACTGTACACGGTAGTCTCCAGGTGTCAGGCCTGAGAAGCGGTAGAAACCGGTGCCGTCTGTGATGGTGGTGCCGATCTCGACATTGCTGCTATTGAGCAACTTCACCGTCACGCCTGCGATGCCAGGTTCACCTGCATCCTGCTCTCCATTCTTGTCGAGGTCCATCCAGACAAAGTTGCCCAAGGAGGCCAGAGGGGAGATGTAACCGGCATCAAGAGTCGAGTCATTTTGACCGGCTACCAGGGTGATGCTGGTGGTGATGCCTGTTGTGCTGTTGGCATTGCTATCAGTCGCCGCAGGGCCAGAGCTGGCGGTGGTCAGCGTGTAGCCGCCATCGTTCAGCGAGACGGGGAACTGCACAGCATAGGTGCCAGGCTGGAGATCGCTGAAGCTGTAGTAACCCGTGCCATCTGTCACGGTAGTGCCGATTGGGTTGCCATTGCCATCAAGCAAAACAACGGTCACTTGGGCAATGCCGGGTTCGTTAGGTTGCTGTTGGCCGTCTTTGTTCACGTCTTCCCAGACAAAGTTGCCCAGGCTGGCAAGAGGTGAGTAATAACCTGCATCCCAGGTCGAATCATTCTGACCGGCAACGAGCGTGATCGTGGCAGTGCGGCCTGTGGTCAGGTCGGCATCGCTGTCGCTTAGGTCGCTTCCTTGATTGGCATCGCTGAGCACATAGTTGCCAAAGGTTTGCGGGAAACCGACGCTGTAGCTACCGGGTTGCAGACCGTGGAAGTTGTAAAAGCCGGTGGCATTGGTGGTCGTCGTTCCGACTGCGATGCCACCGCTGTTGTAAAGGGTGACGATCACATTTTCGATCCCAGGTTCACCACCATCTTGCTGGCCGTTGCGGTCAAGATCCTTCCATACGAAGTCACCAATGCTGGCGAAGGGGGAGATGTAACCGGCATCAATTGCCGGGTTGTGCTCGCTCACTGCCAGCGTGACATTAACAGTGCGGCCCGTGCTCACATCGGCATCGCTATCAGTCGCCGCTGCGCCTTGTTGGAGGGTGGTGAGCACGCTGCCGTCAGGGAGAAGTGGGGGGAACTGGACCGCGTAAGCACCGGGTTGGAGATCCTCGAAAAGATAATAACCGGTGCTGTCCGTGACCTGGGTGCCGATGGCAGTGCCGCTGCTGTTTAGCAGGGTAACTGTGACGCCAGCGATGCCAGGCTCACCTCCATCCTGTTGGCCATTGCGATTGAGATCCATCCAGACAAAATCGCCAAGGGAAGCCAGCGGATTGTAATACCCAGCATCCAAGGTAAGGTTGTTCTCCGCTGCGGCTAGGGTGATGTTGATGGTCTGCCCTGTGGTGGTGTCGGCATCGCTATCAAGAGTGTCATCACCCCCGGCGTTCATGGATGAAAGCACAAGATCGCCGACCGTAAGTGGGAACTGCACCGCATAGTCACCGGGCTGTAAACCGGTGAAAAGGTAATAGCCGGTGGCATCGGTGGTCGTGCTGCCAATCGGGGCACCACCGTTGTCGAGGAGGGTAATGGTGACCCCTACAAGCCCAGGCTCGCCAACATCCTGCACTCCGTTTTCATTGAGGTCATTCCACACATAGTTGCCCAAGGTGGCGAGAGGTGAGTAATAGCCAGCATCCCAAGTGAGATCGTCTTCACCCGCAGTGAGGGTGGTGATGAGGGTGCGGCCGGTCGTGACATTTGCATCGCTGTCGCTGCTGTCTGAACCGACGTCTGCTGTCGTCAGCACATGGCTGCCGACATTGAGCGGGAAGCCGAGGCTGTAGTCACCCGGTTGCACATTCGTGAAGGCATAATAACCCGTCGCATCCGTTGTGGTGGTGCCGACGCTCTCACCTCCTGTGTTATAAAGCGTTACGGTCACGCCCTGGATACCCGGCTCGCCACTGTCTTGCTGGCCATTCCGGTCTGCATCCAACCAAACGTAATCGCCAATGCTGGCCAGAGGCGACTGATACCCAGCATCCAGTGTAAGATCATTCTCTGCGGCGGCGAGCGTGACCTGCACGGTTCTGCCGGTGGTGGTGTCCGCATCGCTATCGAGGGTGCTATCACTGCCTTGAATCGCGCTGCTCAGCACGAGGTCCCCGTCATTCAGAGCACTTGGGAACTGCACGGCGTAGTCTCCAGGTTGGAGTTTGCTGAAAACGTAGTAGCCCAGCGCATCGGTCAAGGTGCTGCCGATGGCGGCGCCGGTGCTGTCGAGCAAGGTCACGGTCACTCCTTGAATGCCGGGCTCGCCAACATTCTGGATGCCATCGCGATTGGTGTCATGCCAGACAAAGTTGCCCAAGCTGGCCAGCGGTGAAACGTAACCGGCATCCAGAGTCGCATGGTGCGTTGCCGCCGCCAGGGTGACGTTCACGGTGCGCCCTGTCGTGACATTCGCATCGCTGTCGAGAGTGGCGTCTCCACCTTGATTCAGCTCTGTCAGAACGAACTCGCCAGATTCTAGGGCCGTCGGGAAGCGCACCGCATAGGTGCCGGGTTGCAAATCCTTGAAGACATAGTGGCCTGTCGCATCAGTCGTGGTGCTGCCGATGGCGATGCCGCTGCTGTCGAGTAACAAAACGGGCACCCCTTGAAGGCCGGGTTCCCCCACTTCTTGTTCACCATCTTGATCAAGATCCAGCCAAACAAAGTCGCCCAATGATGCCAGCGGTGAAACATAACCGGCATCGAAGCTAGGATCATTTTGTCCCGCGGTGAGAACCACAGTCGGGGTGCGCCCTGTGGTGATGTCGGCATCGCTGTCCAGCGTGTCTGCGGCGGCATCTACAGAGGTCATGACATGGCCATTGCCCAGCGTGGTGGGGAAACCCACGCTATAGCTGCCAGGCTGAAGCTCAGTGAAGTGATAAAAACCGACGCTGTTGGTGGTTGTGGTGCCGACGAGCACACCGAGGTTGTTGTAGAGGTTCACGGTCACACCTGCAATGCCGGGCTCACCTGCATCCTGAGTGCCATCGCGATCCAGATCACTCCAAACAAAGTCACCGATGCTGGCGTGAGGGGAGGAGTAACCGGCATCGATGCTGCCGTTGTGCTCACCCTCAGTGAGTGTGACTGTCGCAGTGCGGCCGGTAGCGGTGACGGGATCGCTGTCCGTCGCAGAGGCTCCCTGCAACGAGGCGGTAAGCACGCTGTCGTCGCTCAGAGTGACCGGGAAGCCGACGCTGTAAGTGCCGGGCTCCAACTGACCAAAGTGGTAATAACCGACTCCATTGGTCGTCGTGGTGCCGATGGCAGTGCCAGCGTTGTCATAAAGAACAACGGTGACACCTTCGATTCCAGGCTCGTTCGCATCTTGTTGGAAATTGCGATTCAAGTCCATCCAGACAAAGTCACCGATGCTGGCCTCAGGCGAAATATAACCCGCATCCCAGGTAGGGTCATTTTGACCTGCCACAAGGGTGATATTGGTTGTTAGGCCGGTGTTGGTGTTAGCATCGCTATCCGTGGTGTCAGCTCCGCTGTTCGCAGAAGTTAGGATGTAGGCTGCATTGTTCAGCGAGATTGGGAAGCTCAGCGCGTAAGTGCCGGGCTGAAGTGCGCTGAAGCTGTAGAAGCCTGTGGCATCTGTGGTCGTGGTGCCGATGGCATTGCCAGCATTGTCCAGCAACGTGACGTTCACACTGGCGATGCCAGGTTCATTGGCATCCTGCTGGCCGTTCTTGTTCACGTCTTCCCAGACAAAATTGCCCAGGCTGGCGAGTGGTGAGTAATACCCCGCATCCCAAGAGAGATCATTTTCACCAGCCTCCAGCGTGGCGCTGGCGGTGCGTCCTGTGGTGGCACTGGCATCGCTGTCGCTAGCATCAACTCCAGCATCTACCGAGGTGAGCAGATTCGACCCGACACTGAGAGGGAAACTCAAGCTGTAGTCACCAGGCAAAAGATCAGTAAAGAGGTAATGACCCGTGGCGTCGGTGGTGGTCGTGCCCACGGCTGTATCATTGTCATCATAGAGCGTGACGGTCACGCCCTGGATGCCGGGTTCACCGCCATCTTGCTGACCATTGCGATTGAGATCAAGCCAGACAAAGTTGCCCAAGCTCGCGAAGGGCGAGTAATAACCCGCATCCATCGTCAGGTGGTCTTCGCCAGCCACGAGGGTGACCTCAATCGTGCGTCCCGTATCCAGGTCAGCATCGCTGTCCGTCACATCGTTGCCACCCGCATCCATTGGGGAGAGGACGAGGCTGCCTACAGTGAGGGGGAATTGCACAGCATAGGTGCCAGGCGTCAGTCCCGAAAAGAGGTAGTGGCCTGTGGCATCAGTGATCATCGTGCCGACGCTGTTACCAAAGCTGTCAATGAGCTGCACCTTCACGCCCTGGATGCCTGGCTCATCAAGATCCTGCACGCCATCGCGGTCGATGTCGTTCCAAACAAAGTTGCCCAAGGAAGCCAGAGGTGAAACGTAACCGGCATCGAGCGTGGGATTGTTTTCACCTGCGGCGAGAGTCACATCGACCGTCTTCCCTGTGCTCGTGTCAGCATCGCTATCGTTTGCATCGTCGCCGCCCTGATCCACTTCGGTTAGGACCAGTGCCCCACCATTCAGAGTGGTCGGAAATTGAATGGAATAGGTGTCAGGCTGTAAGCCAGTGAAGCTGTAATGACCTGTCGCATCTGTGAGTGTGCTGCCGATGGCAGTGCCGCTGCTGTTGAGCAACATGACCGTCACCCCTTGAATGCCGGGCTCATCCGCGTCCTGCACGCCATCGCGATTGGTGTCGATCCAGACGAAGTTGCCGAGAGAGGCCAGCGGTGAAACATAACCAGCATCCAGGGTCATGTTATTTTCAGCAGCCGTGAGTGTGACATTGGCCGTACGGCCTGTGCTCACGTTGGCATCGCTATCAAGGGCGTCATTGCCTCCTTGATCCGCCGTTGTCAGGACCAAGTCTCCAAGGGCATTCGGGAACTGCACGGCGTAAGTTCCAGGCTGCAACTCGGTGAAGGCGTAGTAGCCCGTCGCATCAGTCAGAGTGCTGCCAATGGCGGTGCCGCTGCTGTTGAGCAAGGTCACGGGCACGCCCTGACGACCGGGTTCACCCAGATCTTGCACGCCGTTCTGATTGAGATCCATCCAGACGTAATTGCCCAGTGAGGCCAGAGGAGAAACGTAACCGGCATCAAAGTCGGGGTAATTTTGACCTGAGGTCAGGACGATGCTTGGCGTGCGTCCCGTGGTGATATTGACGTCGCTATCGGATATGTCGGCAGCATTGTCGGGAGTGGTTAGCGCGTGACCATTGCCCAAGCTGATAGGGAAGCCAATGCTGTAGCTGCCGGGCTGGATATTGCCAAAGTGATAATAACCCACGCTATTGGTCGTGGTCGTGCCGACGAGGACATTGATGTTATTGTAAAGAGTCACCGACACTCCTTCGATGCCCGGCTCACCAGCATCTTGGAAACCATCGCGATCCAGATCCATCCACACGTAATCACCGAGAGAAGCAAGGGGGGAGACGTAACCTGCGTCGATGCTCGGGTTGTGATCTCCTTCAGCAAGAACGATTGCTGCTGTGCGGCCTGTCGCGGTGTTGGGGTTGCTGTCCGTGCTAACGCTGCCTTGTAGAGAGGCCGTGAGCACTGCGCCATTCGGCAGCGTGGCGGGGAAGCCAACGGTGTAAGTGCCCGCATCCAATTGAGTGAACTGATAGAAGCCCACGCCATTGGTGGTGGTGGTGCCGATGGCGGTGCCCCCGCTGTTATAGAGCGTGACTGTTACGCCCTGGATGCCGGGTTCATTGGCATCTTGTTGGAAATTGCGATTCAGATCCATCCAGACGTAATCGCCCAAGCTGGCCTTGGCACTGCGATAACCAAAGTCCACGGTCAGGTTGTTTTCACCCGCCGTGAGCGTGATGCTTGCCGTGCGCCCGGTGCTGGGGTTTCCATCGCTATCCGTCGCATCATTCCCGCCCTGATCCTGCGCGCCGAGGAAGTTACCATCGGGCAAGGTGATGGGCACACCGACCGTGTAAGTTGCCGGATCAAGATCCCAGAATTGGTAGAAGCCGACCCCATTCGTTGTGGTAGTGCCGATGGCCGTTCCGCCGCTGTTGTAAAGTGTAACGACAACGTTTTCGATGCCCGGTTCACCAGAGTCTTGAACGCCATCACGGTCCAGATCCAACCAGACAAAGTTCCCGAGGCTAGCCATCGGTGACTGATAGCCAGCGTCGATGTCAGGATTGTTTTCACCTGCCAAAAGCGTAATGGTGGCGGTGCGCCCCGTGCTGGCATTGACATCACTGTCCGTGGCTGCGATGCCGATTCCTTGGCTGGTCAAGATGAGGTCAGGATTCAGCGAGGTGGGGAAACCGACCGCGTAGTCACCGGGGGCAAGGCCTGTGAAGGAATAGTAACCGACCGCGTTGGTCGTGGTGGTGCCGATGGCCGTGCCGCTGCTGTCGTAAAGAGTGACGACGACGTTTTCGATGCCCGGCTCACCCACATCCTGCACACCATCGCGGTCCAGATCACGCCAGACAAAGTTGCCCAGGCTCGCGCGTGGGTCGCTGTAACCGGCATCCCAAGTCGGGTCGTTTTCTCCTGCACTCAGTGTGATGGCAACCGTGCGCCCTGTGCCGGCGTTGGCATCGCTGTCGAGAAGGTCCGTCGCATTGTCTGCATCGGTCAGCACCAAGTTTGTGCCTGAGGTAAGTGGAAAACCGATGCTGTAGGTGCCGGGCTGCAAGCCGGTGAAGGTATAGTAACCCTCGGCATTGGTTTCGGTGCTGCCAATCGCATTGCTGCTGCCATCAAAGAGCATCACGGGAACGGTGGCGAGGCCGGGTTCACCCGCATCCTGCGTGCCATTTCGATTGAGATCGAGCCAGACAAAATTACCCAAGCTGGCAAGCGGCGAGCTGTAGCCAGCGTCGAGAGTGACATTGTTATCACCCGCATTGAGTGTGACGTTTGCCGTCGTGCCTGTGGTCGTATTGGCATCACTATCAAGCGCGTCATCGCTTCCTTGAATTGCAGCGCTAAGTGTAGCGTCTGCTCCGAGTGTAGTGGGGAATCGAACGGCATAGGTGCCGGGCTGCAAGTCAGCGAAGGCATAATAGCCTGTGGCATCCGTGGTGGTGGTGCCGATGGCCGTGCCTGCAATGTCAAGCAAGGTCACCGTCACGCCTTGGATGCCGGGTTCACCTGCATCCTGCAAGCCATCACGATTGAGGTCACTCCAAACAAAGTTGCCCAAGCTGGCGAGCACGGGACTGATGTAACCAGCATCCAGGTCAGGCTCATTTTGACCTGCAGTGAGGGTGACGTTCGCGGTAATGCCGTTGCTGCTGTCTGCATCACTGCCAGTGGCCACCGTGCCTTGCCCGGCTTGGGTAAGCGAGGCATTCGTATTCAATGTGATGGGAACCTGAACGGCATAGCTGCCGGGCTGGAGATCTGTGAATTGGTAGTAACCGACGCCATTGGTGACGGTGCTGCCAATGGGGCTGCCGCTGCTATTGAGGAGCGTGACTGCGACGCCTGCGATGCCAGGTTCCCCCAAGTCTTGGATGCCATTGGCATTCAGATCATACCAAACAAAGTCACCCAGTGAAGCCAGCGGCGAAACATAACCTGCATCCGAAGTTGAATCGTTTTCACCTTCCGCGAGCGTGGTGACGACGGTCCGCCCTGTTGTCTCGTCGGCATCGCTATCGAGCGTATCCGCTGCATCGTTCGCAGTGGTCAGCACAAATCCTTGTCCGATGGCTGCGGGGAAACCCACGCTGTAGGTGCCGGGTGTCAGCTCGGGGAAGAGGTAGAAACCGAGGCTGTTGGTCGTGGTGCTGCCCACAGCGACCCCTGCGTTGTCATAAAGAGTGACGTTGACGCCTTCGATACCCGGCTCTCCTGCATCCTGTCGTCCGTTGCGGTTGAGATCGAGCCAGACGAAGTCGCCGAGACTGGCCTGCGTCGTGCGGTAACCTGCATCCAGAGTCGCATTGTGCTCCCCAGGAGCGAGCGTCACATTCGCGGTGCGTCCTGTGCCTGTGTTCGGATTGCTGTCGCTGCTCGTGGAGCCTTGCAGGGCGGTGGTCAGCACATTGCCATTTGGCAGTGTGGTGGGGAAACCGATGCTGTAGGTGCCTGCGGTGAGCTGAGTGAATTGATACCAGCCAACGCCATTGGTCGTCGTGGTGCCGATGGCGGTGCCTCCACTGTCATAAAGGGTGACGATCACGCCTTCGATGCCTGGCTCATTGGCATCCTGCACGCCATCGCTATCGAGATCGAGCCAGACGAAGTCGCCGATGCTGGCTTTGTCACTGATGAATCCGAAGTCGAGGGTCAGGTTGTTTTCACCCGCAACGAGAGTGATTTGCGGAGTGCGCCCTGTCGAGGTGTTGCCATCGCTATCCGTGGCGTCATTGCCGCCCTGATCCGCTGCGCCAAGGAGGAGTCCATCTGGCAGAGTCGTCGGCACACCCACTGAGTAGGTGTCTGGATCGAGGTCCCAGAAGTTGTAGAAACCCACGGCATTCGTGGTCGTCGTGCCGATGGCCGTGCCACTGCTGTTGTAAAGCGTGACGATGACGTTCTCGATGCCTGGTTCGCCAACCTGTTGCACCCCATCGCGATTCAGATCCTTCCAAACGAAGTCACCGAGCGAGGCTTTGGGGGAGTTGTATCCAGCATCCAGCGTCGTGTTGTTTTCGCCAGAAACCAGCGTCACATTGGCCGTGCGACCGGTGCTCACGTTGGCATCGGAATCGGTGAGGTCGGAGCCGACATTTGCTGTGGAGAGCACGCCCGTCGGATTCAGTGTGATGGGGAAACCCACGCTGTAGGTGCCGGGCGCCAAGCCTGTGAATTGGTAAAAGCCGACGGCATTGGTGGTCGTCGTGCCGATGGCCGTTCCACCACTGTTGTAGAGGGTAACGATGACATTCTCGATGCCTGGTTCACCGACTTGTTGCACCCCATCACGATTCAGGTCTTTCCACACGAAGTCGCCGAGTGAGGCCGGTTGGAAAAAGCCGCTGTCAAGGGTGTTGTCACTGCCACCACCCGCCAAGAGGCTGCTTTGAGCCAAGAGACCATTGCTATCATTCGCGGTGGTGCTGCCACTAACATTCACCGCCGTAGCGATCCAGCCCGCGGGTGGGCTGAAGCGCACCGTATATTGGCCGGGAGGCAAGTCGGTGAAGGTGTAAAGTCCACTGCTCGTCGTAACGATTGAGGCAATCGGTGCCCCGTTGATATTGGTCGTGACTTGGGTCGTTCCCGCTGCATTGAAGAGCGTGATAGTTGCCCCAGCGAGACCGTTTTCACCGCCGTCCTGGATGCCGTTGCCGTTGCTGTCTTGCCAGACAAAATTGCCCACGCCGACGGGCTGCACAAAACCGCTGTCGAGCGTTAAGTCAGCCTGTCCACTGGCCAGTACAGTACTCTGAGCGCTGAGACCGCTGCTGTCATTCGCCGTTGTGCTGCCAGGGGCATTGACCAAGGTCGCCGCATAACCAGAAGCCGGGGTGAATCTAACTGTGTACTGGCCCTGCGGCAGATTGCTGAAGCTGTAAATCCCTGTCGAGGTCGTGACGATGGGAGTGATGGTTCCACCGAGAAGATCGGTCGTCACGGGCGTGGTGCCAGTCGCGTCATAAAGCGTCACGGTCACTCCTGCCAGACCGGGTTCACCCACGTCCTTGATGCCGTTGTAGGTGCTGTCGATCCAGACCGCGTCACCCACGCTGACAGGCTGGGCAAACCCAAAGTCCACCGTGAGGTCCGTCTTGGCATCACCCGTCGCATTGTCGCTGTTGGCTTGCACACCAGTCTCCGTGCCCGCATCGACTGGAGCAGTGCCTAGATTGACAGTAACCGTGGCGAGGATGCCATTTGTCGCTGGAGCAGTATTGTCCACGCCTTTTTCCCCGGTGTTGTCATCTTCCCCCGGGTCATTGGTGCCGGGAACGGAGAAGTATTGATGCAGCGGAGCCCCGCTGGTGAACATGGAGGGAGGGATGCGCACGATGTAAGTGCCCGGCGTCAAATTTGGGAACCCATAGATGCCCGCCACACCACTCACCGTCGCCGTCGTGGTGGTCGCAATGGGGCGAGTGGCCAGGGATTGACCGTTTTGGAAAAGCTCCACTGTGACGCCATTCACGCCTTCTCCGGTGTTGTAGATGCCGTTGCCATTGGCGTCGATGAAGACCACATTGCCGATGCCGACGAGTTCTGAATCATCCCAGAAGCCAAAGTCGATGGTCAGGTTCACATCGGAGTCATAGGGATTGTCAGAAGTGTTGAGGAAACCCACTTCATAACCTGCATCCGTTGGCTGACCTCCGAGCGACAAGATGACATCGTCGCTGCGGATTCCACTGGTTTCGTAAGTGATACCGTCGAGACCATCGTCCCCGTTGTCATCGTCGCGCAGATAGCCGGGTGTTCCACCGATGGAGACCAGCACGTCGAGTGGAGCAGCGGTGCCAAAGTTGGTGGGTGGGAGGAATACAAAATAGGTTCCAGGGGAAAGATTGCTGAAAAGGTAAGTGCCATCTGCAGCGGTGGTGGTGGCAGCGGTCGGCGTGTCCACCAGCGGATTGGCCCCTTGAGGAAAGAGCTGAACGGTGACGCCATTCATACCTTCACCCACATCGTGACGGCCATTGTTATTGAGGTCATTGAAGACGACGTTGCCGACAGCGATGGGTTTGATGAAACCAAAATCCACGGACAGATTGCCATTGTCATCGTCTGCATTCAGGCCATCAGGCGTGCCACCGCCATCTGTGGTCGGCTCAGTATTCGGAGCCAACGTGAAGCGTGGACTGGTCGTCGTTTGGCTGCGCACGACGATGCCGTTGCTGTCCGTGTTGCTGGCATCCAGATCCGCGTCCAGCCCACCCGAGGTGGTGATATAACCTTGCCCTGAAGGGACACTGACGCCGATGTTATAGTCGCGCGGTAGAAGGTTGATGAATTCATACTGACCATTCACACCGGTGGTTTGAATGGCCACGGTATCGCGATAAGCATCAAGTGAACGCGTCGTACCTGCATCGTTATAGAGCGTGAGTGTGGCACCGCTGATGCCGGGCTCGCCAAGCTCTTGTTGGCCGTCTTTATCCAGATCGAACCAGACCAAATTTCCGACAGAAACGAGATCCGGGATGTTGGGCACAAAACCGATGTCCACCGTCATATTACCATCACTGTCCGTTCCTGCACCGGCACCCGGAGTCTGATTATCGCCCGTGGGTTCCAAACCGGAGTACAAGCTAACGGGAAGTGTTTTTACCACGCCAGGGAATTCATAATAACCGTTGCTGTCTCCCACCACATTGTCGTCAGGGTCATTGCCTGTCGGTGTGGTCAGAATGTAATAGGATGGTGGAACGACGCCGATGACGTAGTCGCCGGGAGGCAAGTTCGTGAACTCATACTTGCCGTTGTTGGGCGTCGTTTGGGTTCCCACCTGAGTGCCGCTGATGTTGTTGGCGCGAGTGACTCCGTCCGCCAGATAAAGTGTCAAGACCGCTCCAGGCAGACCGTTTTCGCCTGCATCTTGCAGTCCGTTGGGATTGCCTGCGACATTGCGTTTGTCGATCCAAATGTAATTGCCCACAGAAACAGGGCGGATCAGACCAAAGTCCACCGTCATGTCGTTTTCGCCCGCGCTGAGGGTCACCGTGCTGCTGCGAATGATGCCACTGACCAGACTGCCGTTGTTATCCGTGTCACTTGGGTTAACGTCGGGATCACCTCCGCTGATGGGGGTGATGTTGTGTCCCGCAGGCGGAGTCACTTCGACATAATAGTCACCCGGCAGCAGATCCAGGAAGGAGTAAAGGCCGGAGGCACCAGTGGTCACCGAAGGCACGGGGTTGAGATGTGAATCGCGTGCAGGTGAGCCATCGGGATTGCGCAGACGAACGGTAGCGCCAGAGACGCCGGGCTCACCCACATCCTGGATACCGTTGCCATTGCGGTCGAGCCAGATGAAATTTCCCAGCGAGGCGACCTCCCCGGTAATGGGGACGAAGCCAAAGTCATTCGTCATATTGCCATCGGCATCGATGCCGGAGGTCTGGCCATCGCTCGTGGTCTCACCATCAATCGTGAGTGTGATCGGCGCACTGATGGAAGTCGGCCCGGCACCATCGATCACGCCATTGTTGTCGTTGGCGATGTTGTTGTCAGGATCGCCACCGTTCACGCTCGTGGGGATGTAGTTGGCGGGAGGCGTCACACGCACCACGTAATCGCTGCCGGTGATGACCTGCGCATTTGGCAGGGTGTTGGTCTGATCGCTCGGCATCAGACCGGTGAACTCATAACGGCTATTGCTGCCCGTGATCTGCGGAGGCACGATCACGCCATAGGCATCCATGACAGGCGTCACGCCGTCGGCTTGGAACAATTCCACCGTGGCACCCGGAAGCGGGTTTTCGATGCCATCTTGGATGCCGTTGGCAGTCGTTGCGGGTGCCCCCAGGGTGCTATCCACCCACACGTAGTTGCCCAGACTTGAGGCGCGGATTTCGATACCCGTCTTGATCGGTTCCGAGGGCGAGATGATGGTGTTGTCGTTGGCGTTACGCGCGGCAAAAGCAAAGCTGTTCCAGGAGATCTCTCCTGCATCGCCATCGATTCCGACTCGCACGGGCGTTTGGAATTCAAGCTCATCGAGCGGATTCAAAACCAGCGAGCCAAAGTCGAAACGGATCGTGCGGACGAGGGTCCAGTCGGTCACCGCTCCCGCCGTCATCCAGTTCGGCGGCTGACTGCCTGCGGGGGCAGGCCCGGAGGAAATTTCAGGGAAGATCTCAGGCCGTTCTGGATTGGTCGAATTGCTGTAGGTGATAGTGATACCCACGCTCTCATCCGAGTAGGTTTGCGTGCCTGGATTCCAGCGCCGCACGGTGGCAGTTGTCGGCAGGGGGCCATCCAAATTGATCGTGTATTGCGATTCACGTCCGTCATCGATGGTCAAGACGCCCGTGTCCCCGATGTGCGGAAGGATGTCATAGATGACCAGGCTGTTCGCAGGTTGATTGCCCGGATTGAAGAGCCGATGGCGATAGTCAGCCGTGCCTCGCGGCAACGTTTTTCCTCGGGCGGGGAACTTAGAATAAACCGTGTCCAAATAACCCTGCACCAGCTTCTCCGAATCGAGACCTGCCAGCTCCACCACGGTGTAGGCGACATTGCCGCCAACAAAGGTTTCCGTTGTGTTGCCATCGCCATCGAGATCCAGCGTGTCGGTAAAGGGTGTGCCGTCATCAGGATGCATGGGGCCGTTGGCGAAGTCCGAGAGCACGGCAAGATTGGTGCCGACCGTTCCTGATGCGACACCTGGGTTGACTTGCGCTTGGAGGGTGACAACGGCGGATTCTCCCACGGGGATGGAGCCGGTAAAGTTTAGTCGTATCCGCGTCTGCCCCGGCACGAAATCAGGAGTGATCGCAGGTGCCACGAGAGTAACCCCAGAGGGCGCACTCGCGAGGGTGATTGAGCTGGCATCGAGAGTCACCGTGTCAGGCAAGAGATCGATGACTTGTGGATTGCTCAGAACTTCGGTCGCCCCTGCCCCGTTGGTCAGGGTGATCGTGTAGGTCAAGACATCCGTCGGTCGTGGAGAGGTGTTGCTGACGGTCTTCACGATCGAAGGCCGCGGGCGACCTTCACGAATTGTGTTGGAGGAACTGATCTGAGAGCTGCTCGGGACGCCCTCAAAGACATACGAGACTGTCGCCGTGTTCGTGATCGGCAGGTTCTGCACCGTGTTGTCCGGCGTCTCATACGTGACGATGCCGTTGTCCGAGATCGTGTAACTGCTGCCATTGCGGTTGGGGGAGCGGAATTGCCCGTTGATGCGAATGGCGTTGTTGGCAAAACCCACCCCCACCGTGCTGTAGGTCAGCCGCACTTGAGTGACGACATCCGTCACCGGCACCAGCGGTGGCGTGAGGTTGATGCCGACAGAGCTGTCTGTGAGGGCGAAAGGCGAGCCGGGGACTTCCACATACACCGCGTTGTCACGGGTCATGATTTCCACCTTCACCGCCGTGGCACCACCGTAGGCCGTGTCATAACCGGTCTGGATGCTGGAGGGAAAGAACTCGGGCGGCAGCACGTCTTCCACCACAACATCCGTCAGCGCGGAGGTGCCAGTGTTGGCGATGGAGAGGTTGTAATAGGTCGGGTCAAAGTTCAGCGCGGGCGTGCTGGAAAAGAGTGATTTCCCTGAGCTCATCGCGGCATTCCCCCCCGCGAGAGTCAGCGGGACGGACGCACTGGCCGATACCGGGGCAAGCCCTACTGGCGTGCCCTCGGCGAGCACGCTGTTGACCACGACCGTATCGGAAGGGAAATCCGCCGCAGGGTAGGCGACACGCAGCAGGTAGCTCACCGTTTGCCCCGCATTGAGGGTGCCCAGACTCCAGACCACCGTCTGGTCGCCGGGATTGTAGGTGCCCGAGCCGGCGGGGATCATCTCGCGCAGTACGGCCCCGGCAGGCAGGGTATCGGTTAATGTGGCGCTGTTGATGTTCAGCGTACCTGTTGCCGAGCCATTGCTGGCGCTCACACGGTAAATCACTTCGCCATCAAAGGCACCGCCCGCGACGATAGTTTTGGTGGCGGTCAAATTTGGGGCCGCTTGCGAGGTAAGGTTCGTCGTGCGCGAGCTTGGCGGATCTCCATCCGCAGTGAAAACTGGCGTAATCGGCACCGTCTGTCCCGTGGCCGTGGTGCCGGCGGGAAACCGCACGCAGAGGCGGACCGTGCCCGTGGAGCCGGCTGGCAGTGGATTGATGAAAATGAAACTCGCCGTGCGTGTGAGCGGGTTGTAAACAGTGGCGTCGGTATGCACCGATCCGGTCAAATCCACGTCGCTCACGAGATCACCCGCGAGGGGGCTAGGGATGGGTACATCAATGACTGCATTGATGGCATTTTGCGTCGTCGAGGCGTTGCGATATTTGATGTCAATGCAGCGACTTTCCCCAATGGGCACCGTAGATCCTCCAGAGACGATACGCACTTCTGTAATTTCGACTGCTGCTTGTCCTACACCGGGTATCGAAAGCAGAGACAGCCCAAGGAGGAGTGCGAATTGGCTCATTAACGAACTCAGTGAGCTTAAAAAAGGCATTTGAAGTGCATTTTTGATGGCCCAGAATCTTCTCAGAAAGCCAATAATGAGTATCCGAGATATATATTTACCACCAAAGGCGTTTCCCAACCCATTGCAGAATGCGTTGAAAAGAATTAGAATAGCGCGAATAAGGCAAGAAATTGTGATCATTTGGGCTTAATAGCTGACAAATTGCAATTACCGTAAATATCATAAATAATTCACCCGAATTTTCGGTTTTGTAAAATATAAATATCACACCCACTGAATTTGTTTCACTTCCGTGTCATATTAAACAAATGTTTTATCTTTTGCTTATATTTGAATATATGAATAATATTTATATTTAAATTTTCTATTTAATCCATTTGACAATTTGTGATTAAACCTGATTGGTTTTACCGCATTTTCCTGATTCCACCCTCACGAATCGGCAAATTAAACTTGGTCAGAGAACGTGGGATAGGCCACTTTAAAGGACGAATTATTTGTTAGACCTTTGAGCTGTTTGCTTCACTGGGTCGTTTCTGTCCGATGAAGTATTAATTTTCAGAGGAATTATCCCCTTCCGCATACATTTTCTCCTAGATTCCTGCCCGGACCGGAGTGGCGATGCTATGACCGCTTGACCAACAAGTTAGCTTTTAGCCTTTTCAACGAAGCGTGTAGCAACTTATGCGGACAGGCTTTTTTCGACAATCGCTTCGGTTCATTGAAGCCTGAAAAGAGCCGTCAGTCGTATGCTTGTGAAATTTTTCACAAATTCGGGTTGCCCCTATCTCTGCGACTCCGATAATCGTCGAAACTTTGTCTTTTCTGCCCATGTCTGCCACTGCTGCCGCAACTACTCCCACCGCGCCTCCACCCGTCGATCTGGTGAATGTGCAAATCGATGGTGTCTGGCACAAATTCCCCAAGGGCACGCGCATGATTGAGGCGTGCAAACAAGTGAAGAAGGAAGTGCCCCATTACTGTTACCACCCCAAGCTCAGTAGCCCAGGTAACTGCCGTATGTGTTTGGTCGAAATGGGCATGCCACCGCGACCGGCTCCGGGCCAGGAGCCGGAGAAGGATGAGCATGGAATGCCAAAAATCGGCTGGATGCCGCGCGCCGTGATCGCCTGTGCAAACACTGTGGCCGAGGGGATGGGCATCCGCACGGATTCGCTGCTCACGCAAGAGTGTCGCAAAGGAGTGATGGAATTCCTTTTGATCAATCACCCACTGGATTGCCCGATCTGCGACCAGGCGGGTGAATGTCGTCTCCAGGAATTCAGCGTGGAACACGGCAAAGGAGAAAGCCGCTTCCGCGAGAACAAAGTCAAGAAGCCGAAGAATGTGGACATCGGCCCTCGTGTCCGCCTAGACGACGAGCGCTGCATCATGTGCAGCCGATGCATTCGTTTTACTGCTGAGGTAGCGGATGATCCAGTTCTGGGCTTTACCGAGAGAGGCAGCCACACCACCCTGGCAGTCCATCCGGGCAAGCGTCTGGAAAACAATTACTCCCTCAACACGGTGGACATCTGCCCGGTGGGTGCTCTGACCTCCAATGATTTCCGCTTCCAGCAGCGTGTCTGGTTCCTCAGCGAAACCAACAGCGTCTGCACCGGCTGCGGACGCGGTTGCAACATGGAAATCGGTGCTCGTGGTGATACGATTTACCGCCAGACTCCGCGTGATAACAACGAGGTCAATTCATCCTGGATGTGTGATCACGGGCGTCTTGATTTTCACTTCGTCAACAGTGAATTCCGACTGACCGATCCACTGCTCAAAACTGGCACTAAACATGAAATCGCTACATGGAAGAAAAGCATCCAAGCCGTCGCGGAAGGTCTCAAGGGCCTCAAAGGTGATGAAATAGCCATCATTGCCAGTGCCCGCATGACCAATGAAGAATTGTTTTTTGTGAAGCAACTCGCCAAGATGCTGGGAACTGAGAATGTGGATGTCATCACAAGACTTGGCGAAGGTGACAATTATCTTTCATCCCCTGATAAAAATCCAAATACGCACGGAGCCCAATTGATCCTGGGAATCGATCCGGGGAGTCGCATCCCGGGAATCACCGAATTAATGAGCCGTGGGCGTCTGCGCGCCGTCATTGCCCTCGGCGAAAACCTGCTGAAGGTTGGCTTCGAGCGTCGTGATATCGAGAAAATTGGTTTCCTGACCACGCTGCATATCCTGGCCAACGCCAGTGCTGAACTCTCTCATGCAGTTCTGCCGGGAAATGCCTACGCTGAAAAACGCGGAAGCATGATCAATAGCACCGGGCGCCTGCAACGCCTGAACAAGGCTGTCAACGCTCCTGGAAATGCACGGGACACCTGGGAAATCCTCCGGGATCTGGTCGTTGCATGCGGGGGCTCTAACGGTCTCTACAGTGTGGAGGATGTCTTCAAAGCCATGGCCAATGATATAACCGCATTCAACGGACTGACCTTCGCCAAAATTGGTGATCTGGGTATTCCGTTGATTGAGACCAATGAAAAAATCCCGCTGTTGGAACGCGAAAAAGAGCGCAAGGCCAAAGGAATCATCGTTGGTTAAACTGCCCTCGCGTTCATTCTAAAACAAAACAGCCCCCGATCTCTCGGGGGCTGTTTTGTTTTTGCGGTATTACTACTTCTTGGGCACCCACTCTGAAATGGGTTTCACTACATGAGTAGGCGGAGGTTCGCCATGAGAAAAGGCAATGCTGATGGTTTGCTCCCCCTTGACCTCCCCAAGATTGACCTTCAGAACTTTGATTCCCGTCAGTTTTTTCATCTGCTCGCTCTTGGGCTCTGGCGGTTCTTCCGTGGTGAAGGTGGCTCCGGCTGGCGATAAAATGACTGCGTGCAGTTTCTGATCTTTGTCTGTAAGCGTGGCCTTGCCTCCCTCCACAGTCACTTCGGCACGGGTATGCATGGACCAGGAAACCATCGTTGTGTTCTTCACCTGTAGATCATCCTGAAGCACCACATAGGGCTTGGCTCCACGCACCAGCATGATCCCTCGAAAAGCCTCTTTGGCAGCCTTGGAATAAGCTTTGGAAAGATCCACAACAGAGATGCCCAGCTCAGGGGTGCTATGACTGACCAGCACCGCCGCCTTAGCATCCAGCTCCTGATTTCCACCTAACAACAAGGTGTTTTGACCAGGTGTACCCTCGATATAAAGTTCGTAACGCTTAGTGCGATCCACTGCCGGTTTGAAACCTGGAGCGCGATCACTCTCCGCCCCGAGTTCGATCCCCCAACGCTTGCCACCTGCCTCCAGGACAAAACTCCCCAGGTCCAACTGAGCTGTTGGAATCGAATTATCGCCCCCTTTCACGGCCACATAGTAGGCATTCTTATCCCATGCACTGCGCAAAGCGGCCACGGAACCGCCAGGGAAAGAATAGTCCATTCCATCAGGAACCCCGTCGCCGGCAGCATGCGGATTGTAATACATCAATTGCCCGGCCAGATTCAAAAAGGCTGTATCTGCACCGGGAGCAGTCCCAGCGGTCAGCGCCTTGCTGCCCATGTTGCCATGTGCCCCTGCCAACCAAGTTGAAACCCAGGGCCTCGTCAAAGCCGTCCCCAGGGCATCTCCATAATTGAAAAGCTGGTTGCTCGGCCCCACCAAGTGAACACGTGCACGACCGGCTTGAGGGATACCTTCCAACAGTGTGAATCCAAAATCGCTGCCCGAGTTCGCTTTCAAGGTCTGAAGGACGAGGATGGCCGCATCCAGGACCTGCTCACCTGCCTCCATTCCTTCAGGCCATATACCAGCGGGGGCGAAGCGTAGCATCCCTTTGCCAAAAACCTTACCGCCTGCATCCACGGCTTGTTTGGCCGCACTAGGATCTTCATCACTCAGGCAAATCGCCGCTAGGATAAGGGCTGAGGCAGCCGCCATGTGCTCAGAGTCAGGCTCCTCATCCGCACTTTCTTTGCCTCCTTTGGCAGCGGCCTTGGGCTTCGGCGGGGTGCTGACCCCGGCGGCCTTGCCTCGGGCAGACTCCGGCACGGGCTCTCCTTTGAGAAAAGCTGCCAGAGCACCGATCCCCTTTTCGACCATGTAAGTCCGAATGTCAGTGGCCTGTTTTTCATTGAGTCCATCACGAAAGTAATCATACCCCAAGGAAGCGGCGATCAAGAAATCGGCGGTTACTAAAGGCTCATCCACATACCAATTTTGAAAGGTGGTCGGATCGGTAATCGCTATCAGCTCCCGCACGCCACGCTCTTTCCAACGAGGGTCTGAATCGACAAAGTTGAGGACGCCTAATGTGGCCATGCGAAAGATGGCTTTCGATCCGGGCGTCACCGTGCTGCGTTGTTCACCAAAGATTCGTGTCAGCTCGGGAGCCTCCAAAAGCTTCTCCCCACCCGCCTTGAGATTTTCCAGCATCTTCGCTGCGACGGGATCAGCCGCAGGAAGGCCCTTCACATAGGTCCAGCCCGACGCTGCATGAACCAAACGCGGACGGGTTTTCAAAACTGTGCGAATGTAATCTGCGCTGTTAGGCACCTTAAATTTGGCAGCGGGTATGATGGTTAGGGCAGGCCGCGGAGGGGCCGGGCGCGCTCCCGCAGTCCCCTCCGCTGGTTTGGCTGTAGGAACTGCCGGAGCACCTGGGGACGCCGCAGGTGCAGTCGGAGCCGACTGCATTTTTTTCCACTGCTCCGCCGCAAAGGCTTTGTCAGCATCGCTGAGACTCTCGATGGGGATCGTAAAGCTCTGCCCATCGGCTCTTTTGATCGTGATGGTGCGGGCAGTTACATCCACAGCGACCATCTCCGCCTCGATCGAGGCACCGGCCTTGTTTTTCCAGGCGCGCATCTCGGCTACTGCCAAAAAAGGCAGCCCCAAGGTAAGCAAAAGCGTGACTACGGGAAGATGGACGGCGGCGTTCATGGGGTCAGATAAGGGTCTCAGGCTGAGTTTGAATTTTCGTGATGAACAGGACAAGGCAAAAATGCCCCCTCTGACAAGAAAACAACAGGCCCTCAGCCCTGATCCGCTCATCCAAACTCATTGAATGCGTTCCGCATTCGACATCCGAGATTTCCAGTGTAGCGAACAAGGCATGTTTACAGGTCTTGTCGAAAGCACAGGTTCAGTCCGCTCTCTGGAATCACGCGGTGAAAGCGCGCGCTTGATTTTGGATATCGGAGCCATCGCCGCCGAGCTGACGGAAGGCGAAAGCATCGCTGTGAACGGCTGTTGCCTCACGGTAACGGAGTGGGACGTTGTGGCCCAAACGGCCAGTTTTGATCTCCTCATGCAAACGCTACAAGTCACCAGCTTGGGGGACCTTTTGCCTGGGGGCCTTGTGAATTTGGAGCGCGCCATGTCCATGAATGCCCGCTTTGGAGGACATTTCGTCCAGGGGCATGTGGATGACACTGTGCGCATCCTGGACTGGAGCACGCATGGACAGGATCATCGATTGGAGGTGGAGTTGGCTCCTGAGAATACAGGTTTGGTTATCCCCAAAGGCTCCATCTGCCTGGATGGCATCTCCCTCACGGCAGCAGAAGTGACACCTTCCAGCGTTGTCTGCTGGATCATTCCACACACCTATCAGGTGACAAATTTGCATACCAAAACCGTCGGGGCACGGCTGAATGTGGAGTATGACCTGCTGGGCAAATACGTGCGCAATCTGATGCAGGTGCAGTCAGGTCACTGACGGTGTGCCTTGACGGGTGGTGGCATATCCGGCATCTTCTAAAACGTCCTCTGTCAGCAGGACACACGTTTTTCACCTCATGCAGACTGTGTTTCATCGCCTTTGGCAACCTGTGGCTATCGCCTGTTGCCTTATTCATTCCATTTCATCCTTGAAAGCCCAGGATGCCCCCAAAGCACTGCCTGTGGAAAATGTGACTGCGGGCAATGCCACAGAAGGAGCTGACAAGAAAAAAGGCAATCTCTCGGCCTCCTTGCTGACACAAAAAGAGGCAAGGACCATGCGCCTGAGCATTCCAGCCCCACGTGGACAAATCGTGGACCGCAACGGAGTGGCCTTTGCCCAAAACCGGGTCGTGAACTATCTAGCGTTGAATTTTCCTTTCCTGGCTAAGGCCACACCGGAGAGCATCCTGGCTTTTGCGAAAAGTAAAATTGATGCGGCAAACCAGCTTCTCGGCAAAAACTGGTCCCTGCCCGATGATCGTCTGCTCAGTCATTACGAGCATCGCCGTTGGTTGCCGCTCGTCTTCTCAATTGAAGAAGGCCTGAATGTCGAAATCACCCCGGATCAACAAGAGAAACTGAAACCCCTCTTGGAGGACGGTCTTCTGCTGCAACCTGCCTACATCCGTCATTATCCCAAAGACGACAGCGCCTGCCACATCATTGGTTATGCTGGCAAGACTCGCCCGCTCCCCTTGGGACCTATAGCAGACGGAGATCAGCTTTTTGAAGAATTGGAGGGCCGCGAAGGCCTGGAAGTTACCTTTGATAGCTGGCTGAAAGGTATACCGGGTGAGATCAATCTGCTGTTTGATCCTGATGGCAAACTACTGGCGGATGAAGTGCTGCGCCGCCCCTCCCCAGGTCGCACCGTGGTGACGACCTTGGACTACAATCTACAGAAGTATGCCGAAAATGCACTAAAGAAAGTAGCACGCAACGGAGGTGCCATGGTGATCATGGACATTCGCAATGGCGACATCCTGGCAATGGCCTCAAACCCTGGCTTCAACCTAAACGACTTCGTGCCAGGAGTTCGCTCGGCGCGTTGGGAAGAACTGACCAGCGATCCGAAGCAACCCACTCTGGCACGTGCTTTTCGCGGGGAATATCCACCCGCGTCCACCTTCAAGATCGTCACGGCCCTGGGTGCCCTGGAGAGTGGCAAAGTTAGTGCCAGCACCTCCTACAACTGCGGTATATCTTATCTGGTCGGCGACCGTTACTTTCATAACTGGAACACCAAATCCGATGAAGGGCCGATGAATGTCATCACAGCCATCAAGCGATCCTGCAACACCTGGTTTTATCAGGCCGCCCTGGCTGCCGGGTCAGATCCGGTCACCAACATGGCCCTGCGCATGGGCTTTGGCGAACGCACAGGCATCCCCATCAAAGCGGAGTCCAAAGGCAACGTTCCCACAAATGCCGACCATAAAATCATGGGAGGTGAACTGGCCAATATCGCCATTGGCCAGGGGGCCGTTCTGGTCACCCCACTGCAAGCCTGTCAGGCCATGGCTGCGCTTGGCGATGGCGTCAATATGCCTCAGCCGAGATTGGTCAAGCAAGTGCAAACCATCGGAGAAATGGTGGTCGATGCTTCCGAACCACGCTCCCGTCGCCCTGTTAATCTTGATCCTGCACATCGCGACACCGTCATCAAAGGCATGGTTGCCGTGGTCTCGGGCTCTGGCGGCACGGGGCGCTCAGCCGGCATCAAGAAAGCCCAGATTGCAGGTAAGACAGGCACAGCCCAATGGCGGGTGGCCAAGGATCAAAACCTGGCGTGGTTCACTGGCTTCCTGCCCGCCAGTCAGCCTGTCCTCGCCTTTGCCGTGGTGTATGAAGGCAGCCCTGGTGAAACGGTCAGCGGTGGTGCGGTCGCAGCCCCGATTGTGAAAGAAGTCTTCACCAAATACTTCGAAGGTGCACCGACGGATGATCCGTTAGTCGCTGCCCTGAAGGATGTGCCCCAGGCCCTGGCTGTGGATGAGGGAGAGTTGGAAGGCGGCTCTGAAGAGAAAAGCCGTCCGGCCCAGGCAGTACCGCAGCCACCACCGCCACCTGAACAAAAAACTCTGGGCAACTTCTTTCGCAGGCTGTTCAAACGTGGTTCCTAATTTCTCTCTCAAAACAATGACAGTCCAGCTCGCTACTCTCTGCGATTCAGCCTCGGATTACTCTGGCAAGCTCTGTATTTTGGGGGCTTTTGATACGCTTTGCTCACGCGAGTTTCCCGTGGTTCACCCTCATTGTTCCTTGGTCATACGGCTCATGTTTGAGCCGCCAGATACAGGCCAACATCAGTTTTTCATCCGCTGTATAGACCCTGCGGGACAGGAATGCCTGCCGCCTTTTGATCCTGCGGTTGACGTCAGTTTCCCATCGAATTTCGTTCCGTTCGTCACCCGAAACATCGTTTTGAACCTCCAGCTTTTACGCATCGAGAGACAAGGCGTGTATCGTTGGGTATTGGAACTCGACGGGCAAACACTCGCAACGATTCCGCTGCGAGTGACCCTCTTTGATGAATCCCGCTCCGCCATTGGACCTGCGGGTTAATGACTGAACCACCCATCTACCGCAATGCAGTCAAATCTCCTCCAAGAAATGCCCCCGAGCACTGCAAAAAGCAGCCCCATCCGCCAGCTCTCTGTTTTTTTACAAAACAGAGTCGGGTCACTCATGGCCTTGATCAAACTCTTGCAAGAGCACTCCATTGAAGTGCTCGGCATCTCCATGCAGGACACCACGGAAATGACGCTGGTGCGTCTGGTTCTGAGCGACCCCGAAAGCGCCGCTATGCTCTTCATTGAAAAAGGCATCCCTCACGCGGACTGCCCCATCACCGTGGTAGAGCTTAGCGAATCCGACCGTCGCCTATCGGAGTGCCTCTCAGCCCTTTTGGCCGCTGAACTGAACATCGAATTTTGTTACCCCCTATTGGTGCGTCCAGGCCTATTTCCGATCTTTGCCCTGCACTGCGATGATGTGGACATGGCCGGGGAAGTCCTCAGCGGAGCCGGATTCAAAGTTCTGGCACAAGGTGACCTCAGTCGCTGACTTTGCACTCGGCAACAATAAGCAGAGACTTGCAAGATGCGAGTGACTTGCCATGCTCATATCCCTCCCATTCACCCATCATGGCCTCATCCCCACTGCTCATTTATCTCGACGGCAAACTCGTTCCCGAATCCGAGGCTAAAGTCTCGGTCTTCGATCACGGTTTGCTTTACGGGGACGGCTGCTTTGAGGGCATTCGGATTTACAATGGTCGTGTTTTTCGCCTGACCGAACATTTGGTTCGTCTTTATGAAAGCGCACGCTCCATCTGCCTAACCATCCCAATCTCCATTGAGGAAATGGAAAAGGACACGGTAGAAACGGTGGCGGCTAACAATCTGCGTGATGGCTACATCCGCCTCGTCATCACCCGCGGTGTCGGCTCTCTGGGTCTCAATCCATACCAGTGCCCGAAAGCAAGCGTGATTATCATCGCCAGCGGCATCACTCTTTACGCGAAAGAGAAGTATGAAACGGGGTTGAATCTCATCACCTGTGCCACCCGCCGCCCCACACCTGCCGCACTGAGCCCGCAGGTGAAAAGCCTTAATTACCTCAACAACATCATGGCCAAGATCGAATGCATCCAGGCCGGATGTGAAGAAGGCATCATGCTCAATGAGCAGGGCTATGTGGCTGAATGTACAGGCGACAATATCTTCGTCATCAAAACCGGTCAGGTTTATACCCCAACGATCGCCAGCGGTGCTCTCAATGGCATCACCCGTCAGGCTGTGATCGAAGTCATGCACGGCATGGGCCTCACCGTTCATGAAGTGACCATGACTCGGCATGAAGTTTACACGGCTGATGAATGTTTCCTCACCGGCACCGCCGCTGAAGTGATTCCCGCCGTGCAATACGACCGTCGCCCCATCGGCGATGGCAAGCCCGGCAAACTCACAACGGAGATCATCACCAAGTTCAAAGAATTGGCGAACTCCACAGGCACGCCAGTGCCATACGCGCAGTAAACCGCTCCGCTCATGGACGAATACCACCGCCTGCTCCGCAAGGTTCTCGAAAACGGCAGTTACCGCGAGGACCGCACCAGCACAGGCGCATATTCGGTCTTCGGCGAACAAAGCCGCTACGATCTGAGCCAAGGCTTCCCTCTCGTTACGACGAAGAAGCTGCATCTACGCAGCATCATCCATGAGTTGCTTTGGTTCCTGAAGGGAGATACCAACATTCGTTATCTCCAAGAAAACAAGGTCACCATCTGGGACGAATGGGCCGATGAAAACGGTGATCTCGGACCCGTCTATGGCGCCCAGTGGCGCCGCTGGCAGGGTGCTCCAGGAACCGAGCCAATCGATCAAATCGTCAAGCTCATCGAAGGTATCCAAAAGAACCCTTACAGCCGCCGCCACATTGTTAGCGCCTGGAACGTAGCGGTCGTGGATCAGATGGCCTTACCGCCCTGCCATTGCCTCTTTCAATTCTTTGTGGCGGAGGGCAAACTGAGTTGTCAGCTTTACCAACGCAGCGCCGACTTATTCCTCGGCGTCCCTTTCAATATCGCCAGCTATGCCTTGCTGACGATGATGATTGCTCAGGTTTGCGATCTCCAACCTGGAGATTTCGTCCACACCTTCGGGGATCTTCATTTGTATTCCAATCACCTGGAACAGGCCCGACTACAACTCACCCGCGAGCCACGTCCCCTGCCCCTGATGAAACTGAATCCCGATGTGAAAGACCTCTTCACCTTCCGGTATGAGGACTTCACGCTGGAAGGATACGATCCGCATCCGGCCATCAAAGCCGCAATTGCTGTTTAAGTCAGCAACCTCACTGCATTAACAGTTTCAAGGCGTATTGTGAATTTGCGTTGCTAGAAGATCACACTGGCACCCATTTGCCAATGCAAAGACAAAAACAATTTCAGAGATTGGCATCGGATAAAGCCAACTTGATGGATTTAGCTTTCCGAAAGAAAAAGCGCATTTGAACCATAGAAAACAACATTTGTTGTTCCGCTGCGCTATCTCAAGCTTTAACTTGAGAATGGCGACCCCTACGAGAATCGAACTCGTGTCGCATCCGTGAAAGGGATGTGTCCTAACCGCTAGACGAAGGGGTCATGCTCAGTTTGAGCGGGCCGTTATAATGCTCGATAACTTCATTATCGCAAGAGGAAATTTGTCTTTTTTCCAAACTTCTTTTCAAACGACATCCAAAAACCAATCTCTATCATTTCCTTGAAACTATTTCGCCAAAAATAGAACCACTTAATGTTAGGCCTGTGTAATCGAGGCACTTTTGCCGAGACCGTGGTCCCATCAAAAAACCTGATCAGCCGCCAAGGCGGAAGCCTTTGCCAAACTTGCTGGTCTTGCCCATCTTACCCCCGGGGAAGCCCTTGGGCATTTGAGGCATTCCACCCATGCCGCCACCACCGCCGAAAAGTCCGCCGGCCATCTGGGCCATGGCGCCTTTATTTTTCATCAGGCTGCGCATCATCTCGAACTGTTTGAGGAGTTGATTGATCTCCACAACCGGGCGGCCACAGCCTTTGGAGATACGCTTGCGGCGGCTGCCATTGATGATGTCAGGCTTGGACCGTTCCTTCGGTGTCATGGAAAGAATGATGGCCTCCACATGCTTCATGCGTTTGTCATCCACGCCAGGCATCCCCTTGAGCTTATTCATGCCAGGAATCATCCCCATCAGACCTTCAAGAGGCCCCAGCTTTTTCATGAACCGGAGCTGACCGAGGAAGTCGTTAAAATCGAACTTATTCTCTTCAAGTCGGCGCATCATCCCCATCGCCTCTTTTTCATCGATCTCCTGGGCCGCCTTTTCAACCAGACTGACCACATCCCCCATGCCGAGTATCCGCTGGGCCATGCGGTCAGGATGGAAGACCTCGAGTTGATCCACTTTTTCGCCAACCCCGATGAACTTCACCGGGCAGCCCGTGACCTGACGCATGGACAGCAATGCGCCGCCACGTGCATCGCCGTCCAGCTTGGTCATGATCAGCCCCGTAATGGTAACTGTCTCATGGAATTTCGCCGCAACACTGACAGCCTGTTGACCAGTCGCCGCATCGGCTACCAAAAGAGTCTCTTTTGGCTGCACCAGATCACGCACTTTTTTGAGCTCGCTCAGCAGTGCCTCATCCACTTCCTGACGACCGGCGGTGTCAAAGATAGCAACGCCGCCCCCTTGCTGCTCCAACCATGCCAATGCTGCCTTGGTGGCCCGCACGACATCGGTCTCACCTGCGGCAGGCACACAAACAGGCACATTGAGCTGCTGGCCTAAAACCTGAAGCTGAGTCACGGCCGCCGGGCGATAAAGATCCAGCGCGATCAGCAACGGACGCTTGCCTTGCTTCTTTAGCCAAGATGCCAACTTGGCCGAAGTGGTCGTCTTCCCGGCACCATTGAGGCCGACCATCAAAATGCGCTGAGGCGGACTCAGGTCCAATTCCGCAGCTCCACCGCCCAGGATTTTTTCGAGCTCGTCGCTGAAGATTTTGACGATTTGCTGCCCTGGCGTCACGGTCTTCAGCACTTCCTCGCCCAAAGCCCGAGTCTTCACGGCCTCGATCAGATCCTTCGTGACCTTAAAATCCACATCGGCTTCCAAAAGGGCCATCCGGATCTCCCGCATGGCGTCAGCGACATTGGATTCACTAATCTTGCCCAGGCCGCGCAGTTTGCGGAAGGCATCTTCGAGTTTGTCAGTAAGGGCGGAAAACATTGCGTTGGAACGATCTAGCGGTTTTGCCAACAGTAATCAGTCCTCAGCCCCCGGTGCGCAAGGCCGTTGTCACTTGTCACAGTGGGAGAGGGCGATCCACTGGGGGGCAAAAGTTCAGCAATTCGACCTCAAAGGCATGCTTTTTTTCAGGCTGCACCTCGACGACGCTGATGCTGCCGTATTCGATGTTGAAATGCGCCATGTGCCTGAGTGGCTGCCCAAGCATCAGTGCCAAAATGACCCGGATGATGCCCCCATGACAAACGATGGCGATTTTCTTGTGCGGGTTGTTGTGCAGGATTTTCAGCAGTGCAGGCTGCACGCGGCTCTCCAGTTCGGCCGCAGATTCCCCATTCGGGATGCCTGCGCATTCGATGATCTCCAGCCAGTCAAAGGCGCTGACTCCAAAGTGCTCCTGCACCCCATCCCAGCGGTAACCGGTCCAGTCACCAAAATCCACTTCACGCAAACTCGGAACGATGATCGGCTTGAGCCCTTTTGCCTCAGCCAAAGGAGCCAGGGTCTGCTGTACACGCAGCATCGGACTGGCATAGATAGCATCCAGGTGAGTATCTGCCATCCAACGCGCCACAGCCTTGGCATGCCTGTTGCCCAAAGGTGACAGCCCCATATCAATGCGGCTGCCGCCAAAGACTTTGTGATAACGCTCCTCCACCTCACCATGACGGATGAGATAAAGCTGAGTGGGATGATTGGGCAGATGCGATTTCAAGACAGGTATTGCATCGCCTATAGCCAAGCGAGGATCAAGATGCCATGACGCAAAAAAACGGCGGCCTATCAAGGCCGCCGTTTCAGAAAAATCTGACTTGGAGATTACTGAATGAAGTAAAATTGCCGGGTGTTCAAAGCCGCCCAAAGGGCATCTCCTTTACCCACGGCACCTTTACCCTCCACCACAGGCGTCAGCAGAGCCTTTTCTTCGGCGGTGGCCTTGCGGCTAAAGAGAGAAAGATACACCGTATCAATGACCTCTGCCGTTGTTTCGGCACGGCTGAGGGCGCGTGAGATCATGGTGTATGGGTTTAGCAGTTGCGTGAAGGTTTTCCCATTCAGCAACATGAGCGCCTGCCCGACACTGGCCTCGCGGTTGGCATTCTCCACCAACTCTCGATCACTCTGACCGAATTCACGCAGGAAGTGGCCGTTGGGAGCCGGGCTGCGCAGGTCGGCCGCACGCATCATGTATTGATCACGGAAGTTTTCCCAAGCTTTCAGAGCAGCCAGTTCTTTCTTACTGTCGGCTTTCAACAATTCGGCGTCTCGCTTCAGACGGGCCTGTTGCTGTGCATTCAAACGGGCACGCTGTTGCTTGGCCATGATGTTCAAAGCTTCATCGATATCCACATCCTTCCCCTTGTTGGAATTGAGCACGCTGGCGATTTCCTTAGCAAACTCGGCATCATCGACCTGCTGCTTGATTTTTCCTTCACGAATCAACTGGGCAAACTTTTTGAAGCCCATGGAATAGATGATTTCCTCCGCCGCTTCATCAATCGCTCGGCGCTGATTGGAGACCACTCGCTTGGCTGCACGAATGGCATCTTCATCGTTGTTTTTGGTCGCCTCGGCGAGTTTCTCCTGAGCTTTGCGGACATCTGTGGCCAACTGCTTTTGCACAGCCACAACCTTTGCCGCACCCTCTGCCAATTCAGCGGGGGTCAGGGCATTCAGAGACCGATCTAGCCACTCGACGCGACGAATGGAAGATTCCCGCTCAATCCGAGACGCCATGCTGGGGGCATCCGGGGCGGGCTTGTAAAGGGCCACCATGCTGTCCCAAATCTGTTCGGCACTCATGCGACGGAGGAGAGGTCCAGGGAAATGATAGACTTCCCCTAACTCCACATCTTTGGCATAAGCCGCACGTTGATAGGTCGAACTGTTGAAAATCATGCGCAAATAGGCCTTCATGTCATAGTTCATCTCCTTCATCGTCTGTTCGAGGAAAGACATGAGCTGCGGATTGCTCGGGACCGTGGAATCTGTGATTTCATCGACGGGTTCGATAACCCCCATACCCATGGCCTTTTTCCACAGGCGATTGGCGATGACCAGGGTAAAACGAGGATTATCTTTGGATGCCATCCATTGGGCATATGCCTGAATTGGTTTTTCACCGTCTTTGGCGATCTTGCCATCTTTAGAGAAAGAGGCAGGGATCGTGGGTTCCACCACAGAATTAGGCTTGGCGTCTGTGTATTGATAATCCTTGGGCAAACGCAGAGGCTTGGAGTCGGTCTGATCCAAGACCGTGTTGTAGCGCAGAGGGCGCAGGATTTCATTCATCGCACGGCTCATGTCCTTACGGGCTACCCCGCTCATGGCCTCCCCCATCATGCTGTCCATGGAGGCTGCGGCTTTTTTGGATTTCGAGCCGCGGCCATAAAAAGCCTCGGCCAAAAGAGGATTGGACAAGCCATTGGTGCCCGTCATCCCATTGCTATGGGCTGCCATTTGGAAGTAATCCATTTGGGTCCATTTATCGAAGGGGTGGTTATGGCACTGAGCGCATACCATGCTGGTGCCCAAAAAGACCTGGGTGGTCATCGCCATGTTATCCAAGGGCATATTGTAATCCCGAATGTAATAGCCCACAGCCCCGTTCTCATAGGTCTTGCCATTGGCAGTGAGCATCTGCTGAACCATTTGATCATAGGGTTTGTTAGCCTTCAAAGACTCACGCACCCAGTTTCCATAAGCAGCACCCGCAGGCTGACTGTTCCCCATGGTGAGCTGTGATTTCACACGCAAGATATCACCCCAGTAATTGGCAAAATGTTGCACATAACCATCCGACGCCAAAAGAGCGTCGATCAGTTTGGAACGCTTATCCGCGCTTTTGTCAGCCAAAAAATCCGTCGTCTCTTTGAAAGTTGGGATACGGCCTGCGATGTCCAGATAAATGCGGCGAACAAACACATCATCTGTCACAGGAGCCGTCGGCTGAAGCTTTTCTTTTTCCAGCTTGGCGAAGACCAAGTGATCAATCTCCTTGGCCTTCGCCCGGATGTCTTCCAGCGACATTTCTTTAGCCTGAGCCAACCCCGCCAGCGAACAGGCGATGGTAACCAGCGCCGTCGGTAAACGGTAGCTCAGAAGGGTCTTCAGGAGGGGGATTTTCATGGGAGTGTTTAAAAACAATACGCGCCAGCACATGCATCTGCGCCGTCATCCCGAGGGGGCGGGACAAGGCGAAAACGAAGTGCTTGGAAGCATCTTTCAGGCAGTATCGATGAAAAAATAACTTCCGTCAGCTCGGGCATCATTCCACATAGGGCCTCCGGCTTGGGAGGATGTTGAAATTTTAGCCCCCACCTGATCGTTGCCCAGGCTTCTTGACTCATGAAACTCACACGCCGACTGCTGCTCAAAGTTGTCCCCTTCATCTTCTGGCGAGGATCTTCCTCCTCATTATCCGCAGCCGTCGCCGAACCTGCGTTGCCTTACGGTGCAGAGTTTACGACTCTGGACTCCCTGGCCGTCGGGGATTGGTGGACCAAAAAGCCAAAGGGAAATGCCGCCCCTCCGCCGATGGATATGCCGCGTGAAGACGTCATCGCCTTTGCGCTTTATACCCATGACCGGGGGATACTGAAATTAAGCGCGCAGCTTTATCCCCTAAAGCCCGGGGAATCGCGGGAAGTCAGACTGGAGTTTCAACGCAACGGGCAATGGGTCGAGGCGGCCAAAGTCACGATTGTTTTCCCAGGCTGGAGCGCGCATTTCCGCATTGAAAATTGGGATGCCACTCAAGACGTCTCGTATCGTGTCAGACATGGTGAGAATGCTCAGTATGAAGGACTGATCAGGCATGACCCTGTGGAAAAGGAAGAAATCGTCATCGCGAACATGTCCTGCAATTCCAGTCGCACGACGGGACTGCGACCTGAGATCATCGACAACCTCAAACTGCAAAATCCAGACGTGCTCTTTTTTGCCGGCGATCAAACTTATCGCCATACCGAGCATACCGCAGGCTGGATTGAATTTGGCCTGCAATTCCGTGATTTGATGAAGGACCGTCCGACCATCGCCATTCCCGATGATCACGACGTGGGGCATCCCAACTTATGGGGAGAGAATGGCAAGCTTTCCACCATTCCTGGCAATGCGGACGGAGGTTACATGTATCCCGTGGAATATGTGAATCAGGTGCAGCGTCAGCAGTCCTGGCATCTGCCAGATCCGCCGGATCCTGTTCCTGTTGAGCGCGGCATCACCGTTTATTTCACCAGCCTACGTATCGGGGGCGTGGACTTTGCCATTTTAGAAGATCGTAAATTCAAAAGCGGTCCTTCTGGAAAGATCCCGCAGATGGGACCACGCCCAGATCATATCAACGACCCCGGCTATGACCCCAAAAGCATTGATCTTCCTGGGCTTCAATTGTTAGGCGAACGTCAGGAAAAATTTCTGCGTGAGTGGGCTCAAGACTGGTCCGGGGCGGAAATGAAAGCTGTTCTCTCGCAGACGGCTTTCTGCGGAGCCGTGCATCTGCATGGCAAGGATAGAGATCGCCTGCTGGCCGATCTCGATTGCAATGGCTGGCCACAAACCGCACGCAACCGGGCACTTGAGGAAATCCGTCGCGCATGGGCCGTGCATCTTTGCGGGGACCAACACCTGGCAGTAGCGGTCAAAAATGGCATCGACGAATTTGGCGACGGGCCTTATGCCTTCACCAGCCCCGCGCTCGTGAATACGATCTATGGCCGCTGGTGGCATCCGCTGGATGAAAAGCCTGGTCCCAATCCCGTTGCCAACAGTCCCCTGCCCTGGACCGGTGATTTTAAAGATGGTCTAGGCAACAAGATCTCCATGATGGCTTATGCCAATCCCCCGGACATTCGGGATGAGCATCAGCGTGCCGATGGTTACGGACTGGTCCGGTTTAACAAAAAATCACGCAAGATCACCTTCGAGTGTTGGCCGCGCTTTTCCGATGCTAAACAAGGCGACAAAGCTCAGTTCCCAGGCTGGCCCATCACTGTCGATATGGATGCCAATGATGGGCGCAAAGTCAGCGGCTACCTGCCCGAGCTTTTCTTTGAAGGACTCAGCAATCCGGTGGTTCAGATCATTCAGGATAGCACCGGAGACATTCTTTACACCGTGCGCATTCAAGGCAATCGATTTCAGCCCCGTGTGTATGAAGCAGGCAGTTACACCGTCAAAGCCGGACGCGATAAACCAGACACCACCTGCCTGACAACCACGGCTGAAGCCGATGCCTCCAAAACCGGACAAAAGACCCTCAGTCTATAGCGCCTTCCTTCTTGCCTTTGTTGCCCTTGGCCAGTTCGCTGGCACGGGCTGGATCGTAATTTGGATTCGGCACTGGCATCCTGGCAGAGACTTTAAGTCTCCACTCCGCCAATGCGGCACGCAGCTCTTTGGCTTTTTTAGGCTGAGCTTTCGCCAAATCCTTGGTTTCGCCCAAATCTGAACTCAGTTCATACAGTTCCACGGTTTCCGTTTCATAAAACTCGATCAGTTTCCAATCCCCCTGCCGGATCGCACTGGCAGGGCTGCTGTGGTGATAATGCGGCAAGTGCCAATAAAGAGTGTCACGGGCAAGCTTCGCCGTTGGATCTCGCAAAACGGCAGCCAAACTGACACCGTCCTGGGGTTGATTCGTAGCCTGTTGGACGGCACCGAGTTCCGTCAGGGTGGGATGCACATCCATCGTGCTTGCCGGAGTCAAACATACCGTTCCCGCTGGCACACGGCCCGTCCATCGTGCGATAGCAGGGATGCGGATGCCTCCTTCATAAAGCGTCCCTTTCTCCCCTCGTAAAGGCGCATTGGATGTCACGATGCGGCCACTTTGTTCATGCTCAATTCCTCCATTATCCGAGAGAAAAAGAATGAGAGTCCTCTCCCCCAATCCAGCCTCATCCACGGCCTTCATAATGCGGCCCACACTCTGATCCAACTCCTCCAATAACCCTGCGTATTTGGGATTGCTCGGGTAAGCAGCCATGGGCTTTTTGGCCTCGTATTTTTTGAGCAATTCAGGCGTCGTCGAAAGCGGAATGTGGACGGCATAATGCGAAACCTGCAGAACAAACGGACGCGACGCATGAGCCCGCATGAAATCCAGGGCCTTGTCGGTCAGAAACTCAGCCGTGCGACACTCCTCCGTCCTACCTGTCACTTTGAGGGCCTGAGTGTGGCCTTGAGTTTCCAAGGCCATTTTCCACCCCTGATCCTGAGGGGAAAAACCCTTGCCTCCTAAATGCCATTTCCCAAAATAACCCGTCGCATAACCAGAAGTGCGGAGCCGCTCCGCGTAGGTCTCTACCTCCAAAGGCAATTGAAGCGGGACCACCGGATCGGAAAGCTTGGCAAAAGGTCGTCGATGTCCCGGAATATGCTGAGTAATCCCAAACCTCGCCTGATCCTGACCACTTTGTAAATTAGCCCTTGTGGGTGAACACACGGGCCCCGCATAGAACTGGCTGAAACGCATCCCTTCACGTGCGAGCCGGTCAATGTGAGGCGTCTCATTGAACGTATTGCCATAACAACCAAGGTCCGACCACCCTAAGTCATCGGCCAAAATAACGATCAAATTGGGTGGTTCGTGAGAGGCAGGTAGAGGCGCAACCAGAAAGCATGACCAGAACAGGAAACAAAAAAGCGATTTCATGGTTGTACTTCCACGAACGCATCTTTGCCGTTCACATTTCGTAAAAGATGATCCAACCCTTCAGGGATACAAATGCTTCACCAAAAACTCCAAACGCAACCGTGAGCCGTAGGGGGTCTCTGCTGCACTGTGCCCCGTCCCCATGACAGGCATGAATTCAAAGCTCTTACCCGCCTTTTGCAACGCATTCACCACCTGATAAGTGCTGGATGGGTCCACATTCACATCCTGTTCTCCAACGATCAAAAGAAGTTTCCCCTGCAGCCTCCCCGCGTCCTCCACATTGGAACTCCGCTTGTAGCTATCATCCACAGGCCATCCCATCCATTGCTCATTCCACCAGATCTTATCCATGCGATTGTCATGACAGCCGCAATCCGCCACGGCCACTTGATAAAAATCATGATGATCAAGCAAAGCGCGCATCGCGCTCTGCCCTCCTGCACTGCCGCCATAAATCCCCACACGCTTCAGGTCCATCCAAGGTCGTGTTTTCCCAGCAGCCTTGATCCAGGCAATGCGATCGGGAAAACCCGCGTCTTGGAGATTCTTCCAACAAACATCGTGAAACCTTTTCCCGCGATGATTCGTCCCCATGCCGTCCGCCTGAACCAAAATAAAACCCAGTTCGGCCACCTGATGTTGTCTGCTTAAAATCCCAAATTCCTTGGGGGCAAAAGCGCCATGCGGACCTGCATACACTTGCTCGACCACCGGATATTGTTTCGCGGGATCGAAGAACGAGGGCTTGATGATCACCCCGTGAATCTCAGTCTGACCATCGCGTCCTTGCGCAACAAAACGCTCGGGCATCTGCCATCCCGTTTTGAGCAATGAACGTGCATCTGAACGCTCCAAAGCCACCACGAGATGGCCGTCATCGCTACGGCGTAGCTCCGTAACGGGTGGGTGATCCACGCGCGACCACACCGCGATGAAATACCGATAATCGGGAGACCACTCAATCACATGCTGACCATCGGCCTCCGTGAGCTGTTGAAAGCCGCTACCGTCGAGGTTCACTCGGCATAAATGCTCATGATAAGGATCTTCCCCCCGCCTTAACCCGGAGGCTGTAAACCAAACCCGCCCCTTGTTTTCATCCACATGCTTGACCTCACGCACCACCCAAGGCCCCTGCGTCACCTGCCGCTTGGCCTGCCCCGTTTTGATATCATAAAGCCAGAGGTGGCAATGACCATCTCGCTCGCTCATCCAAAGCAACTCACCGCTGGTGTTTAGCCAATGCCTCCAGGTCTTTTGCGTGTAATCGATGAACGTATCGCTCGTCTCATTCACTACCACACGTACCTTCCCGGTCTTTGCTTCGACCCCTAAGATGCGATAACACCGATGGCTTCTCTCATTGTAATCAAAATAAAACTCCCGGCTATCTGATGACCAAAGCACTTCCAGTTGATTCTTTTGAATGAAAGGGTTCGAAAACAAAGTGGATGTGATCACCTGATGCTCATATCCCTCAGCCGTGAGCCTGACGATAACAGGCACAGGCTTGGGCAAAGGATCGCCCGGTTTAGGATAGTCAATCTCGCGAGTCTGCGGCTGCAACTGATCTGAGGGAGAGGAATCCAACAAAGTGATTCGCCGCTTGGCTACAGGCGCGGTGGCGGAAATCACAAAACAAGAAGAATCCGGTGCCCAGCTGATGCCCCCATACACAGGCGACTCAACATCCAGAAGTGCTTTCATCTGCGCGGGCTGACCCCTGGGTATCCTTTGCAGCATGACATGTCCGTGCTCCACAAATGCCCTCCATTTTCCGTCCGGCGAGGTTCCCCGAAGCACGGAACGAGTCGATCTAAAAACAGGTGAAACTCCGTCAATCGTGACCTCAAGATCAGCTTCTCTTGCGGTGACTACCGCGAAGGCTTTGCCCTGAAGATCTTTGATCATCCACACATGACCCGCATAGGTGCTTTGGCGAAACACATCCCCAGGGGCCACCTCGGAGTAGTCATGATGCTGGCCATCCGAATCGATCCAGACCATTCGCACGGCTTTTTTGAAACGGTTCCAAAACTCAATCGTTGAGCCACCCCCGGTTTTAGAAGAATGTACTTTCTCCCGACTCTCCGAAGTCTTGACGGTCTCCCGCTCGGGCAACCCGATGTCTTTCCGGCTAGAGCCCGTCTTCCTTTCGCCGGTCCTTGCATCCACCAGCACATATTCATGGCTCAGCGCATCGGTTTGCACACGATACCAACAACGATGATCATCCAACCAAGTCACCCGAACTTCGGAGCGAAATAGTTTGTTATTCCAATCCTTAGATACCTCCAAAACCTCATCAATGGTTGCGGCGTTTAGAGAGGCGCTGAAAAAAAAGGCTATAGCGAAACTAAATTTCATGAAGGATGTCCATGTTAACGAACATGGATACCGCATCCTTGGAAGGATCGGTCATCTCACCGAAACACCACATCCACCCCCATTGCACTTTTTGAGGCAAAGCCGGGAATCCAATGCGGACGCCGGGCTGCAATAAAGCGGTAGATCAAAGACAGGGCGCTCAGGATGATCAGACGATCCACCATGCGATACCCCCGTTGACGCCGCATCAAAAACTGCACTGCCCAGCCGAGATGACGCGGGTTCAGCAGCAAAGGTTTAAAATCTGTTTTCACCCGATAACGCGCACGCAGGCCACGTTTATTATACTTGGCTTTATAGGCCGTCTTCGCGGCACGGATTCGTTCTTCGATGTCAGAAGCATCATCGGCAAAATAGTATTCACGTGCGAGAGCCAGCAAACCAAAGGTATCACGCATGTACTCCATATCCGCCACGGGCACGCCTGCACGCTCGGCCAAAGGAATCATGCGCTCCAGATTGTCCATGCAACGTTGAGCACTGCGTAAAGCGCCATCCGCATCGCGCACGAAATAACGCAGCAGTTTGCGGATGCTATGACTGACAAAAAGATTCCCCCAGTAAACAGTCAGCATGGGAGGGATACGGACTCGACGGAAAAAGAGCTTCTGCTGCGCAAACTCTTCCACGTAGAGCAACTCACGCACGCATTCATCCGACAGCCGAAGCAACTCCAAAAGAGCATCTGCATCCCCCAACTGACGTTCCTTGGCAAAAGCCCGCACCGCATCCTCCACCAGAACCCCCTCTTTGATCACGCGAATGGTCACAAAGGTGTTCAGGTCATTCCATAAGGCCTCAGGGTCGATGAAAGCCAGACGTCGAAACGGCACCCAGCCGCCGGTTTGACACCAAACCATGCACCCGATCACATTCTGCGCCTGCTTCAGCTCGCGCGCATACCGCTCATAAAGCCAACCGACAAAACTCGGATACTCTCCACAACCTTCGTATTCACGCCTTGTTTGCAGTTCGACGATCTTTGCAAGTGGAGTGCGAAAGAAATTCCGATTCAGCGGCAGGTAACGAAAGAAATCCGTCTCCCCGTATTTCATGGAGACCACGAGAGCCTTGCTTGTGATGCCTTTAAAGGTCTCCGCAAAAGTTCCCCGATGCCACATCAGATCCCCAATCGGATAGGCACCCACCGTCCAAGTGCGAAAGATGAGACGCCGACCATGCTTCTCAAACACAGGCAGCATCTGTTGCAAGAAAACCCGAGCGTCCGCAGGCGTCTTGATGACGAGCTGACTGCGGAAATCGTCATGCACATCTTTGCCATCAGATTCACCGATTCTCACAATCACACCCGCCACTTCCGGGAAATCCGTGAGGAACTGATCCAGCAAACCGCGCAGGTAATCGTTCACACTGAGGCGCTCAAAAGCGAGTCTCTTCAACAAACCTGGAGTGGCGGAAAAAACATCCATGGTGACATGGACCGCCAAGCCCGCGCGGGTCAGCACCTGAAAACAATTCCGCATCTCCGTGCGATAGCGGGCAATACGGCGACGCACCTCAGGCTCGATCCAGGGGTGATCGGCCAAATGCGCCACATCATCAATCGATGCCGCATTAAAGCCCCAACTCACGGCCTGGCGTCCAATCACATTCAGTTCACGACACACCGTCTCCCACCACGCAGCCCCCTGACGACCGGCATGGTCCCAGGGGATCTTAGACCAGTTGATGACACGTCGGTCATAACCTCGGAAAAACGGGCCAATAGTATCAATGAGGAGGAGTTCAGTCACGGCTTCTGCTGGATGCGGTCCCCCCCCATCTCGCAAAGTAAAGTATGCAACAGTTTGATCACGTTAAACCCCCAGTTCTTCATAGAGTCACATCATTGCAAAAAGAGTTGCGATTCTCCAACCTATGGCAGCCATAAATCCCTCAAGTGTAAAGCTAAGCTACACCTTCGTGCTTTAGAGCAAAAAGCCCCGTCTCGTGGACGGGGCTTTGAAAACAAACAAACAAACAACAGCAGCAACCTGCGATTAACGCTTGGAGAACTGGAAGCGCTTGCGAGCACCCGGGCGGCCTGGCTTTTTACGCTCTTTGGCGCGGGAGTCACGGGTCAGAAGACCAGCTTTCTTGAGAATGCCACGGTGTTCTGGATTCACAGTGATCAAAGCTCGGGATATGCCAAGCTTGACCGCACCGACCTGACCGGTGATGCCACCGCCGCATGCGTTCACGTTGAAATCATACTGCTGACGGGTATTCGTCAGGGCCAGAGGAGTCAGGATCTGGTTCTGGAGGGCGACGGTAGGAAAATATTCCTCAAAGTCGCGACCGTTGACGGTGATGGAACCGGAACCGGCCAGGATGTGCACGCGGGCGATGGCGGTCTTGCGGCGGCCTGTGGCGTTGGTGATGGGCTTGCTCATGAAACGTGATTCTGGGAGACTTGAATTAGGCGACCTTGAATGGCTGCGGGTTCTGCGCCACGTGAGGATGCTCTTCTCCGGCGTAAACTTTCAGCTTGGTGATGATGGCGTTGCCCAGACGGTTGTGAGGGACCATGCCTTTGACGGCGCGGTGGACGAGCAAGATAGGGCGGCGCTGACGAACTTTTTCCACAGTCTCCACCTTCTGGTTACCAATGAAACCACCACGCTTGCTGGTGTAAATCTTTTGCTGCTCCTTTTTACCGGTCACACGGACTTTGCCTGCATTGATGACGACGACGAAATCACCTGTGTCCACATGGGGGGTGAATGTAGGGCGGGTCTTACCGCGGATTAGATTGGCGGCAGCCACGGCGACTTGGCCCAGGACTTGGTCCTTGGCATCAATGACCCACCACTGGCGGTTCACGTCTTCGGCTTTGGCAGAGAATGTCTTCATAAGGTTCGTTTGAGGCGCGGTGATTGGCAGAGAGCCGCCGCGTTAAAATGAGGGCTGTCAGAGTAAAAGTTTCCTGCACTCTGTCAAACAGAAACTCGGGCTTATTCACAAAGAATCAGCAACGACCGACTATTGCTACCCTCTCCCCAAAAAAATTCTGCTGAATCTCAATCCCTTTATTCAATAAAACACCTCCAGTTTTGTCCGTTTCTGCGCCCTTAATGTGCGCGTTTCCACTGATGTCGAGACTTGTGAAAACTCTGAAATTGGATTTCAGTTCCAGAAATGGCAAATTATCATGCAGAGGTATCAGATGCCGAACTGCAACCTCAGAAAGAGGATGACCGCTGGTTATTCGCGCTCTTGGGGAGCGACCTGGGGGTGTGGGATTGGAATGCGGTGACCGATGAGGTTTTTTTCTCGGACCTCTGGTGTTCCATGCTGGGTTATGAGCCGCAGGAGATCGGCGACCGGATCGAAGAATGGTCAAGCCTGGTACATCCTGAGGATCTAGAGCCGACAATGGCGCTGGTCCGTGAACACATGGAAGGGCGTACTCCGCTCTATGTTTCAGAGCACCGGATGCGAGCCAAGGACGGCAGCTACCGCTGGATCTTGGATCGCGGGAAAGTCGTGGCACGCGATGCAAAGGGGAAGCCGCTGCGCCTCGTGGGGACGCATACGGACATCACCGAGCATAAACGGGCCGAGCATAAGTTGCGAGAAAGCCAGAAGAGCTTTCGGGAAATGGCGGACAATATCGGGGAGATTTTTTACAACTACGATGTGGTCGGTCAGCGCCTGCTTTACGCCAATCAGGCCTATGAGCGCATCTGGGGTCGTCCAGTCGAAAGCGTCTATGCAAATCCGATTTCTTATATAGACGCGATCCACCCGGATGACCTAAACTATGCCAAGGAGGCCTATCAACTTCAGCTTCAGGGGCAACAACCCAACGTAGAATTTCGCATCCGCCGCCCTAACGGTGAGATCCGCTGGGTGTTGGAGCACGGCGTACCCATCATGGATCAGCAGGGAAATGTGGAACGCATCGTCGGCACGATACGGGACATCACCGAGAAGAAACTGGCCGATGAAAAAATGTGCGAGAGCGAGGAGCGCTTTCGCCTCTTGTGCAATGTGACCAATGATGCCATCTGGAACTGGGATCTAACCTCAGATACCATCTGGTGGAATGACAGTTTTGGCGCTCTTTTTGGTTATACCCACGAGGAAATGGGAGACTCCATCCATGCTTGGTATGAACGCATCCACCCAGAGGAAAGGGACGCTGTCATTGCCAAAATCCATCAGGCTATCCAAAGCGGCGCGCCGCATTGGTCAGATGAATATCGCTTCCTCCGCCGGGACGGCATCTATGCCCATGTACTGGACCGTGGTTATGTGATCCATGACTCAAAGGGGAAAGCGGTGCGCATGATCGGCGGCATTACCGACCAGACGGAGCGCAAACATACGGAAGAGCGTCTGAGAGAGCAGGCCACCCTCCTAGACAAAGCGCAAGACGCCATTCTAGTTCGTGATCTGAATCACAACGTGCTCTACTGGAATAGCAGCGCAGCGCGACTTTACGGGTGGAGCGCTGAAGAAGCCATCGGCACTTGCATCAAGGATCTGATTTATGCCGACCTCGGCGCTTTTGATAAGGCCGTCCAAATCCTCATGCAGGATGGCGAATGGACGGGCGAATTGCCGCAGGTAACCAAGAACGGCCAGCCACTGACCATTGAAAGCCGCTGGACCCTGGTGCGGAATGACAAAGGCAGGCCAAAATCCATCCTCTCGATCAATACCGACATTACCGAACGAAAACGCCTGGAACTGCAATTTCTGCGGGCACAGCGCATGGAGAGCATCGGCACCCTGGCAGGCGGCATCGCCCATGACCTCAACAACGTGCTGGCCCCGATCATGATGTCCATCGACCTGCTAAAAATGCGGGAGAAAGACCCTCAGCGGCTGAACATCCTAACCACGATTGAGGCCAGCGCCCAGCGCGGTGCAGACATGGTCAGACAGGTGCTCACCTTTGCCCGAGGCATGGAGGGGCAGCAGGTGGAAGTGCACATCGGCTCGCTATTTCGGGAGATCGAAAAAATCGCCAACGAGACTTTCCTGAAAAGCATCAGGGTCCGTTGTGATTACCCCAATGATCTCTGGAGCATTCAAGGGGACCCTACTCAACTCCACCAGGTGCTCATCAACTTGTGTGTGAATGCTCGAGATGCAATGCCCTACGGCGGTACGCTGAACCTGCGCGCCAGCAACCTAATGCTGGACAAACATTATGCCAACCTGAACCCAGAGGCCCATGCAGGCCCTTACCTTTTCATCCAGGTGGAAGATACCGGCACAGGCATGAAACCTCAAGTTTTGGAGCGCATTTTTGAGCCTTTTTTTACCACCAAGGAGTTAGGCAAAGGCACCGGGCTGGGCCTCTCTACCACACTGGCCATCATCAAAGGTCATGGTGGATTTGTCCGCGTTCAGAGTGAAAGCGGGGGCGGCACTCGCTTTCACATTTACCTGCCCGCGCAAATCGCGACTGCCGAGGAGGAGCAGCCCCCCCCTGAGGCCCCTTCCCTGCCCCGTGGCAATGGTGAGCTCGTGCTGCTGGTGGATGATGAGGCCCCAGTGCGACAGATCACACGGCAGACGCTGGAGGCCTTTGGCTACCGGGTGCTGATGGCCAGTGATGGTGCTGTGGCCACTGCTCTTTTTGCCGAGCAAAAGGAAAACATCGCCGTCGTCCTCACGGATATGATGATGCCGATCATGGATGGTCCCGCCATGATACCGGTGCTGATGCGTATGGATCCGAAAGTGCGCATCATCACCGCTAGCGGAGTCAATGCCAAGGCCATGGTGGCCAAGGCCAATCAGGCGGGTGTGAAGTACTTCATACCCAAGCCCTACAGCGCGGAGACTCTGCTCAAAACGCTGCATCAGATTCTGCACGAACAGCCCTGAATCAGCACCTCATGAAGCGCTTTCCCCGTCTTACCAAGCTCGAATCACGCGCTTGGTGGATCACGCTGGCTTATGGATTGTTTGCCACGCTCTGGATCTATTATACGATTTAGACACTTAAGCTGGCATATGTTTGGAGCTGGGTTAAAGTTGTGCATGGCCCGACCTCGATCTCCCTTGGATACGCTCCATCAAGCCGCGCAAGTCTTCGCGCGGCATCCCCGTGA